>Ga0116231_10000338_pt1 | contig 75849 bp, 46 predicted proteins | sample S1TSphgellanicum_2_FD_89695 | JGI IMG/M metagenome (GOLD analysis project Ga0116231, IMG submission 89695) | Host-associated microbial communities from peat moss isolated from Minnesota, USA - S1T2_Fd - Sphagnum magellanicum MG | ecosystem: Host-associated > Plants > Peat moss > Unclassified... | reverse complement strand
CTGGCAGTTCGACTCCCGGCCCTTCTTTTGGCCATAACTTGTGTTACAGATGTCTGAATGAGTAATGCGAGCCCATTTTAGACATCTACGCTTCAAGAGCTTTCCATTGATATAAAGAACGCCACAATCCATTGAGGTTTGACCCCTACAATCGCTCTCTGAAGTTTCGAGAGTCCACCGAGACTCCATCTCCCCAAGTGGGAGTTGCCTTGGGAGTGTGAGTGTTCACTCCCTCACACTCCCTAGCACTTTCTTGCACTCCCGGGAGTATGTGATGTGACTCCCGAGCTTCCTCTTGGCTTAACTCCCGGGCTTCCTCTTGGCTTAATTCCCGGGCTTCCTCTTGCCTTAGCTCCCGGGCTTCCTTTTGGCTAAACTCCTGGGCTTCCCTTTGGCTTAACTCCCGAGCTTCCCTTTGGCTTGGTCGCGAGCCCAAGCTAGGGTTGCAACAATGTAATGGATTAACAACATTAGAATACATGTTTTTTTCCGGTGTAAGAAATGTATGGGTGTTTAAGTATGTATTCCTTATTTTACTTGAATGTGAACATAATGAGAGATAATAGTCAGTATTATTGACCATCAACCTATTTTCCATTATCGATTGCATTTCCAAGATAATGCATCTTGACATGTATGTTGTGACTAAAAGGTTATGCTTAAGTTGTATTTAGTATTGCATTACCCATTTATTATAGTTAAAAGGACTTTAGCTTCATTATCCCAAGGGCTAGAAACTAATGGAACAATGTGAATTTTTGTGTAAAGAAGCCAATGAAATTGGAATTTATGAAGCTCTTGCAACTTGTGGACGATTGACCATCTTATTGGCCAATAAACCATCTTTCAAAAGAATGGTCATCTAAAAATATTTTTGTGACAATATAGTCAAAACCTAGATCTTGCTATTTGCAATCAGTTGTATGTTGGTTATAATACAATGGCACAAAACAATATTTTTTTCCAAAAAAAAATTGAATTTTATTACTATAAAACAAAATTTGAAAGAATAGTCATTCTTGAATAAATCTTCCCTTTTAAAAAAGTTCTTGAATAACACATAGAATAGGGAAAAAAATTCATATAATTTAAGCTACACAAATATTACATAGCCTTGAGTTTACAAAATTTCTATGGAAAACACATACGAGCTTGCAACACATGAACTTGTGAAAACATGCAAGGAATTATGGAATGACTATCACATTCTACAGATGGCCATAAAAATGTTGAGAAGATGTCCGAATACAAAAACGACATGTTGGTGAAAACACAATTAGTTGGACTATTTGGATTGTCACAATTGTAATTTTTTTGGATTAAAGATGAACTTAAAATGTAAAATCATATCAAACATTAAAAATTTCAATTTTTTTAATCTATATTGTAATAGACTTTAATGAAAATCTTATTAAAAATTATGGACGTAATGGACTCATAGTGGACTTTTGAAATGATGACGTTATGTTTATGTCACACAAAACATGTCATAGTAATATCAAAATTAAAATTAAAAATATTTCGCCATAAAATGAACAATTTAATTGTAAGATGCATTAAAATTTTTCCAATGTAATTTTTTTCATATTTAAAAATTTAATCCATCGTGATTTTTTTTAGTTTTTACAATTGATATTCCATTTCACATTGAAATCTTTAAACTTTTTTCTAAATTTTTTGACCAATCACATGTTTAGGGATATTTATAAGGTGGTCTATTAATATTTGTGACAAAAACCATAGAGGATAATTATAGGATTTATAGTTTGATAATTATTTTAAATGCAAGAATTGTAGTTAATGTAAGATGTGGACTCTTCAAAATGTGAAACGTGAGCCACCTAACCATGCTTTTACCCATTTATTGAATTGTTGTAACATGTACAAATTATGATTATAAAGTTTGTCAACCATACAAGAAGAAATATCAAGGGGTCATTGAGAGGTAGTGGTAAGAACACATGGTTAATGGAATTGTCATATGGGGACCAATTAAAAATATAAGGTACATAGGATGGACATGAACAATATTTGCTATTGATATCATTGGCCAACATTTTGGATTTTGGACGTAGGCATTGACCACAGTAGAAAATTTATACAACATGTGCCTTAATTGTTTACATATTGTAGGAAAATGCATTAAACTGACTTTAAAGTTGAAACATTATAATTGTAAGTTGCATAATAAGGATGAAGGATTACCATTATCCTATAAGGTTGTAATTATTATAATAATTCCCTTATGATTTAGACTTTTGCATAATGTCTAGGTTAGTGTGGTTGTAAAGGATGTCATCATTTACCAAGGTGAAAGCATGGTTAGGTGGCTCAAAAGTGGCAATTGAGAGTCTATAATCTGACACTAACAATTTTTTTAATAGTTTTAACAATTATCAAACCATAAATCTTATAATTATCCCCTATGCTTTTAATCATAAGTATTAATAAACTAACCTATGAATATCCCTAAACATGATTGATTAGAAAATCCATGCAAAAGATTAAATTTTTAATGTGAATGGACTTTCAAGGACAAAAATTTACAACATTCATGACATTTAAAAATTTAAAAATTTAAAATTATATATTAGACAAGTTTCAATGCAATCCACTAATAAATTTTTCATTTGATGATGTTTCATTTAAAATTTGTTTTGTTGACACTATTTTGACATATTCTTTGAGTCCACATTTTTCATTTTTTCTATGCGACAAACATAATGTTGTCATTTCAAAAGTCCATTACGAGTCCATAATCTTCTTAAAATTCATCCAATTTTTTTATGACAATTTTAATTAAAGTCTATGACAACATGAATAATTAAAAAATTGATAATGTTAATTTTGAATATGGCTTTAAATTTTACATTTGTATGTAATCCAAAAACTTATAAGTGTGATAGTCCAAATACCGGCCTATTCATGCTTTCACCCACCAACAACACACCCTACCTGACCATGTCTAAATGAAGCTCATGAAATTTGAAACTCCTGAGGTCTCAAATAAAAAAGGTTGCCCAATTTAGACAAGTCTACAAGCAAACAATGAATAATAATTTGGATTATCTAAAACAAAAAAGAAGAAGAAGGATCTAAACATCAATGAGGGAAAAACATTACCATCTTCCCCTTCATGTCATGGTTCATGCAAGGCATAATGTTTATGACTGCCCATTTCAAATGGATTACATATCCATTATTTTCAAAGAATGATTTGATTTCCTTGAGAACAATTGGGTCATCATCATGGAAAAGGATGACAACACCATCATCACATAAATATTTGTTTAAAAAACCAAATACTGCATAGGCACAATTCTCAACCTTTTGGTTCTAATGGGGGATCAGACATGGGGGATCAGACATGAAGGGCATTAGAAGATTAGATGGTACCTTTGTGACTAGCAAGGATGGCATCCTAGAAGGGGATTTTTGCATACAAAACTTTCAAAAATTAACATTCGAAATTTGAATTTTGAAGTTAAGAACTAACATTGTGATGAGGTGTTATTGATAATCTTGGAAAGGATCTAAAATTGGAGGCACTATGAGGAATTGTGTCCATCAAAATCACATTACCCTATAATTAAAATTCAAAAAATAATTCATATACAATTGTTATGCAACTATCACTTAGATATTACAACTACTGTGCAACTATCCCCTTAGAAATACAATGTACTTATAAATAACTTGCCATGTCAGAAAATTAGGTTGTTATCATATAATTGCAAGTCAGTTGAAAATGGGTTTTTTATATTGTAATTTATACACATCGTACATACATATGTAGGCAACCATGTTTGACTTTTTCAAAAGTTACATTGTAGTTACATGTGGCAACTACTTTAGAACTATTGTAAATGTGCCATTAAAGCAATAACTATGTTATAATTAATGTACAATGTACATACATGTGATCATGCCATGTGTCCACATCTCCACCACCCATTATGGGATACATTTGTAACTAGTTTTTGATTATGATTCCCATTGATACAATTAGTATGGCCATTAGTGTGCCATTACTAAAATACTATTGTTCAACTATGTTATGATTATAATACAAGTACTTATAATTTAATAAGGATACATATTCATCAGTTATTTATATCTTCATCATATGTGTTTCATTTTGATTGATTTAAAATGTTATGGGAACATTATTTCAAGTTTTAGAAATCATCTTTGAAGTGCAAAGGAAAATGAGTAATGAAAAAATAACAAAAAAATAAATAAGATTTCCAATTTACAAAACAAGTTTTTTTTTTTTTTCTTTTTTTGGACTTTTCCTATTTTCAAATCTCATAACTTTCTTATTTCTTATTCATTTTAAACAATTTAAAGTGTTATAGGAACACCACTTAAAGTTTTACAAATCATCTTTGAACTTTAATATAATAGAGCAACATATAAGGAATTTTGTGGGTGTTTGGGAATCGGCCTTTCTAACATTTGGTGGTTTGTTTTTTTGAATTCTTGACCCCTTTTACTTTGAGGGGCCATAAATTTTTCAATTCTGTTATTTTTTTACGACTTTTAATGCACTAGATACACCAATAGGAGGGGTTCAAGTTTTGTTTAAACACAAAAAAAAATGGAGGCCTCCCCTTGGATTTAAGTTGCCTTGAATGTTTAAGTGTTATAATTGCAACTCAATTGTAACTAATGAACAACTAAAAGAGTTAACCCATATGTTTTGTTTTCAAATCCCATGTTACAAACTATATAAAAAAGGTTTTTTTTTTTTAATGTTTTCACATTAAAATACATGTGGCATTTTGGGATGAACTTAAAAAAGTTTAACCCAAAGGCAAAACATAAAATTAAAAAAATAAATCATGGCTATTCTTTAGTGCATTTAGTTTTGTGCTTTCCTATTTACTTACCAAGTAAATAAGTCTTATTTTTCTACCTACCTATGTAAGTAGGTAGGTAATGAGTTTTTAAGTAAATACATAGGTATGTAGGTCTAAAAACCTACCAACCTACCTACCTATGGGTGCAAAGAAGATAACATGAACCACATCCATGTGTTTTTTGATTACTTTTGTGATTGTTTTTTTAGAAATATTCTTAAAATATTTCTAGAATATTCTTGAAAGAGTTTTCAAAAAAATCTTTAAAAAATTAAAATTTTTTTAATACTATTTTATCAAGGTTTATGTTAAAAATTTGGCAAAAAAAATCATTTAAAAAAAAATTCGAATCCATTTACAAGTCTTTTTACTACTTAAAAGTAAACATTATAATGCTTAATGAGTGCTTTTGTTAATTTTTTATTCATTGGATTAATTTCAAATTAATTCACATGTTCTCATGATATATTATAAATAAAACTATATAAACAAATCTTACAATTTCAACATAAAATTAAATTACGAATTTAAAACATGAAAAAGCCAAACAAATGTTACATTGGTTATGGTACATGTTATTGTGACCGCACCCTTATGGTTATGTATGACCTACCTAGCTATTAAAATATATATTTTTATATTTTCCAAAATACAATTAATATGCCATGTGGAAAATTTAAAAATTGTGCCATGTGCCACAATTTCGGACCATCATTAACAATCATAATAGACGATGTAGATCAATATTTTTAAAAATAAAAAATTTATGTCCAAATTTTTTCATAATACCATGTGTCAAATTTTAATATATAGATGACAATTAATGACGTTAATATGACATCATGGTTGTAATTATAATGGAGTTACATAGTAGTTGAAAAAATGAGTTACATTATATATATAGTGAATTGCGACTGCCTTTTGCAACTCAAAAATTGAGTTGCAAGGCCAATTGTAAAACACCCCTTTTTCTCATAATGAGGTCCGTGTATTCAAGAGGTTACGAGCCAAAGTTTTCCCTTTCCTTCATGAAAACTAACCAAGAAAGTTGGAAAGCCAACACAATGGACATTAACTAAAGGGAATTTAAAACCAACATAAGGGCTATGTGGGGAGGTGCAAGAATGACCAAGGAATCATCTTTTGAAACATTCCTTAATCTGCTCCACTACAGGCCAGCTCGAGATTTTCCTATCGAAGCCATTGCAGGAGGAAGAAGGTCTACTTGTTCATTTTCTGCAAAGACTCTAATATTTTGTGCAACAATTTCAGCTATAGGTAACTGCCTCTTCCTCTTTGAATTTTGTTGCTTCTTCTCACCTTGTCCCTTCATATTAGAATTTGCAAATTATTCTTCTCCATGAAACCTTCATCAAACTTCTCCCTCAACTGAAGTTTTGATTTTAGAGTGCAATCAAGTGGGTAATCCAAGTACTAATTGCAACGCTAAAGGTGTTTAGAAAATTAGTCCTTTAACAAATCTTGCGGAACATGGTGCTTTAAACCTTCATATCACACCATATCTTGAGAGAGTTGGAAGAGTCCAAAGAGCTTGCTAGGTTAGCAAAACATGAAAAAAATACTTGCAAGAAAACAAAAAGTTTTTTGATGGGAGTGTAATGATCTTAAAGCTTAGAATGAAGGAATCTAATATGCCTACTCAAAATGGGAGAATAATTAAGGTCATTTACCTATAAACAATACGCAAGTAGTAACCTCCTCACTTCCATATTATTGGTTCCATGTTTTACTTTTGAGGATACCTCGCTTTAATTTGAATTCCCAGAAAAAAGCTGATTGCCATAGTTCAAGCCTCTAATGTCTACTAAAGTCTTGGATGCTTTGCACCTTCACAAAGTCCAAGATTGAGACCCTAAGGTTTTTTACCATGTTTCAAACAGTTTGGATGCCTCCATTTCAAGCTAGAAAAAAAAAAATGATCAAATGATTGGAATTTGAGCAAGGAATAAAAAAATAGAAGTTAAAGCAATGCAAACGAATGTTGTAACGAAATAATAAAAGGGAGGGAAGAAATACTTGAAACCAAAATGTGGCCTTGTGGAGCCATTTTTCAAAATTTGCATTAGACAAGTTAGCCTTTGGGAACTTTTATGCCTCCTTAAGAATTGGAGATTAGTTCCATTGTTTAAGACTAAAAACCTTATGTTCATTGCTCACCTGCGTGGAGATCAACATTTGTAATTTCTTCGTGAACATCTTCAAATCTAGATTCATATCATAATGAACCAAAATTTATTAAAGGAATTATGGGCCAAAAGCAAGGTCACAAATGGGTAGCCTTTTGTGGAAAGGAGTCAAATGTTTTTTTCACACTTTTGATGGCCTTATTGCATAAAGATCCTAAGACATTTTGGTCGTGGAAGCAAGGGTTTGGGATGTCGCAACCCTACTTTGAGGGAAGTGTGAAGATGAAACTCACATTCCCGAAATTGGGACTTGGGAGTCCTTTAGGACTCCCAAAATTTCAAAGTTCTGTTGTAGGGGTCAAAACACTTCGCATTGGGGTGTTCTTTATATCATTGAAAAGCTATTGAAGTGTAAATGTCGAAAATGGCCTTGCATGGGCCATTTGAACATCTGCAACACAAGTTATGGCAAAAAGAAGGGCCGGGAGTCAAATTGACAGTTTGACTCCTAACCACTAAAAGTCGGAAATCGACCCGACCCCGGTGCGTGTAGGTGGAATGTAACACACCTTTGGAAAGTTCTCGAGGAGAACTACAACTTTGCTTCAGACCTTATCCCAATCAGAGGTCTGAGCAAAAATTTATGATCGCTCAAAGTCTTGGGAGTCCAAACCGGGACAGTTTCGAGACTCCTCCTTGGGAGTCCCGAGACAAAAAGCCATTCGGATGTGGGTGCTGCAGAGAGGCATAGAGTATGCTATATGGGGGAAGGTGGTGACTTCTCTTGAGTCCGGGCCGTGGTGAGTCAAGTGAGTCCATAGTTGCCCGTGGCTTGTCCTAGCACCAAGGGTGCTCCAGAATGTGAACTAACCAACTTGTTGGTTGGTTTGATGGAGTAAGTGAATAGCTTGTTACTTTTCCTAGTCCCATCTCGGAGCTTCAGCATGCTCTTCCACCCCTTCTAGTGCTGAGAGCTGGGAGTGTGCCCCAAATTCCTTACAATTCCGCTGTGAGAATAACTTAAACCCAACTTGAATTTAACTAGGGACTTGGGAACGCGTCATGGGACATCTGTGTAATACATCTGACATGCAAAATCTGAAATGGTAGTAACTCCCTTTGTAATGTAGACAATGTAGGAGTGAAAATCCAAATGTGAAGACAAAGGAAACTGGGTAAACATTAATAAAGGAGAAAGATTACTGACCTTATACATATATTCAAAAAATGCTTCTTGTGTGAAGTTGTACCAAATCTTCTTGGTCTTGCTCTTACATTTTTTGTACTAATCATCAAGGATGACCTCCTTGAATTTATTTAGAGGAATCATCTTTATTGACTGAATGCAAAAGAAATCATGGACAAGAGATGACTTGACATGATCCATTTTTATTAACTTATGGAGAATTAAGTAAGTTAGTCCAGATAAATGAGACTGAATTGAAACAATTCAATTGAATTATGACATAAAAAAGGGGTTGTTGCCTCACTTGTTGATGTTCACCATAGTTGTGATGTCGCAACCCTACTTTGGCCAAGTGTGGGGGTGAAGCCCAACACTTGGAAAAAGTGAGTCCTCCGGGACTCCCAAATGTTTAGAGCTTGACAGAAAGGCCCAAAACACCTTGTATTGGGGTGGTCTTGGTGTCATTGGAAAGGTCTTGAAACGTAGATATCGAAAATGGCCTCGCATTGGCCATTCGGACATTTGCAGCCCAAGTTATGGGCAAAAAAAAGGCCGGGAGTCAAACTGGCAGTTTGACTCCCGACCACTAAAAGTCGGGAATCGACCTCTTCCCGACGTCGCCTTGAAGAGTGTAACATGGCGTTGGAAAGCTCTTGACGAGAGCTACAACTTTGATTCAGGACTTGTCCCGATCTGAGCTCGGGGCGAGGAGCCGCAGATAATACTATAGGGAGGCATAGCCTTGGCGACTAGCCGCAGAGAATACTATAGGGAGTAAGGTGGTGGCTTACTCCCGAGTCCGGGCCGAGGTGAGTCTTGTGTGTCCAAGTGCCCGTGGCAAGTCCCAACACCCAAGGGTGTCCCGAATGTTAAACTAACCTTTTTGGGTTGGTTTTTGGATGCAGATTCACACGAGCTAAACTAGTCCCTCTTCCTAGTCTAATCCTTGGGCTCCCAACTCAACCCTCTACTCCTTTTTAAAGTTGGAAGCCGGGAGCGTGCTACTAAGTCACAATTTCCGCAACTTGACTTTGTGAAACCTTCAAGTGGGTTTCACCCCATGACTTGGGAGCATGTCATGCGAGTAGCTCCACTAGCCTGTTTATGGTGTCCAAGACAAAAAAAATCTTTGGAAATGTGCTAGTCCTCCTCAAGGGGAGGGTTCATGTTGAAATAAGGTAGCCATGCTTGAAGGCAGTGATTACCATCCCAAATGTGAAACATGTTAGGTCAGATCACCAGGCAATGTCTGGATCCTATAGCAAGAATGCCTCAAAGTGGGCATTATTTTTTTCCTAGAAAAAACTCTAGGAACCAATGTGTGTTGAGCTACCCCTTCCTCCTTTCCTTTCCAATTTGTGGGTGAGACATAAAAGGCCTTCTCACCTTCGTGATAGCCCATTTAGAAGGCGTGTTCCATTTTAGCAAATCAATTTTGAATGATGGACACACCACATAAGAAAAAGTTGACAAAGCAAGATACATGACCTTGCTTTGCTATTGGGAAGAATTTTGTATTTGTTCAACACTTCGACAGTGTTGAACTTGTTCTACCACTAGATGGTTTCAATTGAAATCTGAGCCCCACTTGGCTCTAGTAACACCAAATGATAGAATGAGGATTTTGGAAAACTTGAGACAAATCATTGCATTAATATAATAATCACACAAAATCATCAAAGTTTTTGGGCATAAGTCATTCTTCACTGAAAACAAAATTAATTCGAACTCATAGATTTTACACACAAATTTTAATCTTCAAGTCTTGGCGTTTACAATTGACACCGACCATAGGAAAGGTGGCCTTGTGTAATTCCAAGCTAACAATATTAATACATCAAACAATTATTGTAAGAGGATTCATAAAAAGAGCACCATTGAAATAGGGGCCCTTGAATGATCTTGTGAATTTTGAAAAACAACATTTCCCCCATGGTTGGCATCGATCGTAAAGGGGCATTGTGATGGATGTAATTTTAAAGACCTTTATTCAAATGAAAACCTAATCAATATTTAAGCATTTTAGACTCAACTTAGACAAATGACATGTGCAGTTTGTATCAAACAACTGGATTCTTGACCCAAGTAAGAGAAATATATCTTGTAGTTGGTACCGACTATAAAAAATAAATTTTCTCCAACACATATAAAATTTATGCTCAATAGGATTTGAGGAAGATGAGAAGATGTTGTGAAATATCAAAATTAGATAGAATTTTTGGTTGAAAGGAACAATTGTCCCTTATAGTTGGTGCCAACCATAGGGAAAAGGAATGTCAAGAAAAAATGAATTTTTTTTTTGACTAAATTGTAGAATATCAAAACCACTACACATGGCTATCCTTCAAAGGGCAAGTTTGGATACTTTTTTAGAGATACAATTTGCTATGGTCATTGTCAACCATAGGGTACAAAGAAAAGAATTATAAACAAAAAAAATGAGGCATCAAATAATTTCCAGTTTTAACTCTACAAATTTTCTCAAAGATTGTTCGTTTTTATAGTTATAAACAAGAGACTTGATTTTATAGATTGACCTGAGCTTTTGTAGTTGGTGCCGACCATTGGTGAGGAGTGTGCTATAAAATAACAAACATGGTGAAAATGACATCTACTCGGGAATCTATGACAAAAAAACATGATTTTGTTTCTTCATGAAATTAAACTCTTTTATGGTCAATGTTGACCATAAGGAGACATTTGGGAATAAATATCAATTTATTCATGATAATCAAACTTAGAAAATGTGCATAAAGGAAATCATTCATGTTATTTAAATAACAACATTTGCCTATGGTTAGTGCCAACCATAAAAAAAAAACTTATAAATTTCAAATGGACAAAAGAATTGGAACACTTATCCTATTTTTGAATAGTAAGAGATGACACTCTTTGCTTCCCAATATGAACCTTTTTAATGGTCAATATTGACCATAAGAAGTAGTGTGCGAAACATAATGAGACTTTCAAACCCTAACCTGAAATAGGTGCATTTCTATATGCAATGTTCAAAGTGTAGAAAGACATTTAGTTTTCTAGTCTAGTTCCTTGAGATTCACATTCTTTTGCTTTCTATAGTTCACCCTACCACTTCTTGATTCATAAATGCAAAAGCTATCAAAAGAATAGAATGATCTAAAATCAATCTCGAACATAGTAGAAGGAAAATGAATTCAATTGAAAGAATAAGAAAATCATATGGAAGACCATATGATAGGATTTCCCATTACATGACATAGATTTTGTCTTACCCTTGTTGTGAGCTACTTAATATACATTTATATCCAAGACATTTACCATGAAACATTCATAAGATATTTTTCTTTGAGCATTTGAGGGAGTTTTGGGTGCTTATTTGTTGTGATTTGTGCATTGAAGACTTCAATGTCTTCATATATTCATAACCAAAATCCAACACCTTTGTAGTTGCTTCTAAAACGTTCAATTGTGACTCCTGCCACAAGAAAACCAATTAGATGAATCAACATTTTTCTATTCCCAATAAACAAACATCAAAAACAAAATCTCATAACCCTAAACCCAAACCATCAAACAAAAAATCTCAAAAACTATTGTTGAAAATTATGTTTTCAAAAACCTCCTTGCTATAATCAAAATGTCTTCCTATTGCGAGAATCTTCAGTGCAAACATTGAGAGTCAATTCATCTTTGATAAAATTGAATAAAGGAGAAAACAAAAAGCCAACTATTGAAAATGTCAACAAAGACCTAGGTTTTTTCTAGCAAGGTTGAGTTCAAAGCTTTCTCATAATGCCCCCTTTCTTCAAGGTTTTGAACAAAAAACTTGGGGTGTTGAAAACCCATGATTTTTTTTGATTCATTTAGATCTCCAAATGTCCAAAACAAAAAATCCTTTTAGGTCCCCTTCTTTTCTTGAATTGGAAGCCAAGTGTAAACACCTTTAGTTATCTAAGATTAAAAAAACAATCTCAAACCTTGGTGGTTTTAAGTGTCTTTTTCACAGATGAGAGAACTAATGTGACGAACACCCAAGTTTTTTTGTAAAGAAAACAAAATCCCGGGCCTTCATTGCCCACATGTATATTTCATGAACAAGAGGAGTTGACGACAATGGAGGCATTTGAAGCACCAAAAAACAAACTTCGGCCTTTCATGGCTTAGGTGTCTTTTTCATGGAAGAGAAGAGTCATGTAGTTAGCACCCGAACTTGTTGTAAAGAACATTAAAAAATTCAAGCCTTCTTGGACTTGGGTGTTTCTTTCATAGAAAACAAAAAAAACTTGGGCTTTCTTAGACCTAAGCCAAGTGTTTTTTTCATGGATGAGAAAAGTTGGGTGATGAATGTTTGAACATTCTTCAACAAAAAAATAAAATCTTGGGCATTCATGGTTGGGCTTTTCTTTCATGGATGAAAGGAGAAAACTTGGGCCTTCATGGCTCGGGTTTCTCTTTCACAGATGAGAAAATTTGAATGACCACTACCCAAACTTGTTGCAACAAAGAAAAAAAACCTGAGCCTTTTTGGACTTGGGTGTTTATTTCATAGATGAGAAAAGTTGGGTGACCATTGCTAAGTTTGTTGCAATAAAAAGAAAACCTAGGCTTTTTTGGACTTGTGTGTTTTTCTCACGGAAAAGAAAAGCTAGGCAACCATTGCCCAAACTTGTTCTAACAAAAAAAAATGTAAGCCTTCTTGGACTTTAGTGTTTCTCTCATGGATGAAAAAAATTGGGCAACCATCCCCCAAGCTTGCCATAATAGAAAGAAAAAATTGGGCCTTCTTGGACTTGGGTGACTTTCTCATGAATGAAAAAAACCAAATGACCATTAATTGAGCTTGATGCAACAAAGAAAAAAACCCAGGCCTTCTTGGATTTGGGTTTCTTTTTCATGGACAAGAAAAGCTAGGCAACCATTGCCCAAGTTTGTTGCAGTCAACAATGAAAAATCTAGGATTTGCAACCCCCAAATGTTCTTCAATTTAAAATTAAAAAGTTGGGGGTCAAATGTCCTTGGTTCTTGAAGTTTTCAAGTTAACTTGAAGCATTCAAGAAGTTCTCCTTCGAGGAAAAAAACAATTCTACAAACTTGAGAGTATAAAAAAAAGAAAGAAAATTGAATCTTACTTCTTCATTGGTGTGTGTTTGTGTTGGGAAGCCTTCCTTTTACAAAATGTACAATACAATCATTTATAACATCACAAAACCTTAAAATGAGACAATTTTCGGAAGATTTACATAATAGAATCCTTTAAAAAGCTTTTTCTCAAATTATCATTATGAAAAATCATGTCCTTTGCAACTTGTCCTATGCAACAAAAAAATGTCCCTTAGAACTAATTTGCAACTCAAATTAGTTCTAAGGGACATTTTTTTGTTGCATAAGACAAGTTGCAAAGGACATGATTTTTCATAATGTGTTTTTTTTATGCCACTTCTATGGATGAAATGACATCAAATGTTCTTTTCTTGGTTTCCCAACTTCATGCATAATATGGACAACACTTATTTAAAAAAGAAAAATTTGTGACCAAAAACAATTTTGAACGCTCATATTCAAATGCAAGTATGAGTATTTCACACGTGTCTCCATGCTAGCAAGCTTCTTCAATTCTATAATGGTAGAAAGTCTTCTTCTTTTCCCAATGGCTTTTTCGCGTTGCCTCTCCTTGGGATTGGTCCACATGAAGCTGTTCTTCTTCCTTTTGAAGTTGCTCCTCTTCCTTTTTAGTGTTTTTCACCTTTCCTTCACATTTCTCTCATTCTGCATCTGCTTTCAATTTTATATTTGAAATTATTCATTAATAACAACCTTATATGAGTTCATCTTTGCATTCAATATCCGTGAGAATAAGGCATTTTTAGGGTTTTAAGTCTTTAAGTGTTGGTGTGGTCGAGTGGCAAAAAAACCTACAACCTATTTATTGTTGATGACTCTATTAGTAACTCACTTTTTAGTGCCATTGTGAATTACAAAGATTGTTCGCTTTTAGGTTTCACCATTAAAATCTGTAATGTTTGATCACCGTAAGAATGACAATTGCCATCATTTAGTTCACTTAATCTTGATGCTACGCAATACTATATATATATATCCAAATCGGTTTCAATTTTCTAAATATTGATACAATAATCTCAACCAAATTTATTTATTAAAAAGATATAAAAATCAAATTGTATTAAACATCGGCTAATAAAATATATTTTGGGTCAAGATGGTTTTCTCACTTCCCAATATCAAACAGGATCCCAATCTTTATCTAAACATATGAAATCAAAATGTTTTTCTATAAATTGTGACTTCAATGTTCTCTTGAAAAGCATGTTTTCTTTTCATATGTACCTGCTTAATTAGATTTGGTAACCTCAATGAAATGTACTCCATCACGCAATGAAATGTTATTATGAAAAAACTAATTAATTAACACATTATACTTAAGATGCAAAGAAATCCAAAATTACACAATTTGAAAATATGATATCGGACCCGGATATTTAAATTGGGAAAAAAAAACATTCAATTTAAATAAATAAAATCGGCCAGATATCTTTATCTGACGGATATCACAAAAAACGATATCCACCCAACACTGGTAATTACCATCCACAAACAACTCATTGTTGATTTAGATCTTGTGACAATAAATACATCTTCTATGTCAATAGAACTAAGGTTTCAGACCCTTAGCTTTTGATTACAGTGGCTCATGTCTTACCAGCTTTGCTCCTTATGCCAACTTCAAACCAGCAACAATAGTCAAAGTGCGAAATGTTCCGTGAAGTTCACAAAACTAGATGTTTGTCAGCTAACAAGCAATAACACTTACATTGCAAACGTTCCGTGAAGACTTCCCAGAAGATGACCTCAAAGTCAGTCAGTCAGTCATGAGTTGTTCTCAGTAGCACCTTGTGAACATTTCAAAATGTGGGACCAAATGAAAACAACATCAGTCTCTGCTCTCCTTCCCTGACGACAAACAGCCCACAGGGCCAACAAAGACTCTCCTGCCAAATTCTCAAGTCAGCTGAAATTTGCACTGAAAAAAACAGACGTAAATTAACATATACTATATAATACAAATACACACACAAACACATTTGTGTGCTTGTACAGATTAATATTGATGGACACAATTGCACTTGGATGCAATCTGCAGACTTCCTACCTAGACATCGATATGTAGGAGAATTACATATGTAACAAAAAAAACCATTGGGTGCTCGAATGTTCAAAATCTTGAGAGAGGGAGAGCTGTGTGTGTGTGTTTTTGTGGCAAAATTTGCACCGTGACAATAAGAAAAAATCCAGCATAAAGGCTACAAAATGAATTTTTTTAATATGCCAAAGTTGCCATATTTAGGCAGTAAACTCCAAGAGGTTCGCCCCCAAAACAAAGCAGGATTCTAAAAAAAATTCTGCTAAACCTATCTGACCTCTACCCAAATTTGGCTCATTCCTCTTGTGGATATCTGGGGAGTCCACCCTGCAATTGTCCTGGGTGCAGGTTGGTTGTTCAACACACAGATTAAGTAACCTAGATTTTGTATAGATCTGGAAACTATTACTACTACTACTACTACTACTACTACTACTACTGCTAGTACTAATACTAGTAGTATACAGTGTAATCTACTGTGTCAACCTATTGCAGTTTGCACATTTTTTTACAGGAGCTAATTGCAGGCACAATGCGCTTTGAATCTCTCCAACTGGAAATGGAAAATTCAACATGAGTGTTAACTTTGGTTTTTGCAGAATCGATTTAACAAAGTTGGCTTGAAAAACTCAAGTTCAGACTCAGAAAATGAGATCACTAGATGCACGCCAAGGAGGAGGCAACTAGAGTGGGATGTGTTGTTGACACATTTGATCTGGTAGTTGATCCATGACTTGCAGTGTACTAATATATCATTCAAGGCCCTTTAAACTTCCACTACGCATGCCAATTGTGGTACTCCAAGAAAGCCTTTGTGCCCCATAATTTCTTCCCATGCAGTGCATAATGACTGGGTGCAGCTGGATAATCTTCTGCTGGCAGAAATCTCGTTATTCACCATCTCCACCTGCTGCTGCTGCTGCTGGTTCTGAGCTACAGCTGCAGTTGTTGGAGCTTTGTATATAAAAGTTTTGAATGCACCTTGATCCTTGCTATCTTTTGATGAGCATCCAGTAAGAACAACAAGACAGTCGTTGACAGAGAGAAGAGTGGTGTGATCCACAGTGTAGAGTGCTCCGGACAGTACTGCAAAGACGCCATCATGAGCTGAGGAATTCGTGCAGGACAGAGTGTTGTCGGACACCGCCATAGCACCCCACATTTCTTCGATTCTCGTCCAGGAATTTTTTTCGGGATCGTACACGTCAGAGCTCTTCACAAACTGGCCTTGAGAATGAGTAGAGTAACCGCTGATGACGTAAAACTTCCCATTCAGAGCTACGCCTGTGGACTCGTCTCTCTCTTGGCTCATCCTAGGAAGAGTTCTCCACTCGTTCTTTTCCAGACTGTAAACCTCTGCAGTCGCGAGACCTGATTTCTTGTTGTCGTGTCCACCTGCTACGAAGACGTGATTGTTGAGAGCTCCACAAGCGAAAGAAGATCTGGTGCTCGGCATGTCTGCTCCTCTGTGCCACGATTGTGAAGTGAAATTGTAAACGTAGACGGATCTCAGAGTCTCCCAAGTTGCGGGATCCCATCCTCCCAGGACCACCAAATCTCTATTCGCGGCTACTAGGCGGCAAAAGAGAGGAAGACCGTGAGGATATCGAGGAATGTGAGGAAGACGCTCCCATGTTCTTTGCCGCGTGTCGAACACACTGACGCCAAAGATGGGCTGAGCAGCCGTTGCCAGAGTACGACTCTGTGTCACTGCTGCCGAGGGACAAGAAGCAGCTGCTGTTCCTCCTCCTGGAGAAGCTACTGCTGCACTAGTCGTCTTCTGGTTTTGTTGCAGAGCTTGAACCGTGCACACAAATTGCATTGTCGTCCCTTCCCGCTTGCGCTCCTCGTAATACTGCGGGCTATTCACAAGCTGACGCCACTTACGCGACACCCGTTGCAGCTGCGCGTGAGCTTGCACAGGAATCCGCAGCAAGCACTGGAGTGCAACGTCATTTGGAAGACCTGGAATCAGCTCCTCCTGATCACCAACTTGTTCATACACCATCAATTCTTTCCTCTGTTTCTTGTATCTCACAATCTCACAACCCATGGTCCGCTGTTCTCTAGCCATCTCGCTAATTTCTTAAGACAGGAAATCTAATTACGCAAGAGATCAATTACGAAATCATAAGGCGAGTTTAACCGCAACAATAGACACAGCAAAATTATTTCCGAAGTACCGCCGGCTCTCAAAAATCTCCACTGCTGCAACCCAAGTCCAGAAGATTGATTGATTGCAAGACTAGAAACTGGGCTAGACATAAGAATTCTTGATATTCCCAGCTGCAGAACTCTAGAAACACCCACAAGTTTATATTCAGAATCATGCAGCAAGAGCAAGTGCTCAAGATCTTCAAACACACCCAAAACTTACTTTCTACAAAACAATTTGCTCAAAATTCTTAAACTTGCAGTTCACGGAACAATAATTTATCAGTTTTGTACATGCAACTAGAAAGTACTCCATGTTAGGGCTTGGCTAGTACTTGTAGTAAAGCTGCTTCTGGAGAGGTAAGCACTATTTGTGCAGTACTTGAGCTAGCTCTGTCAACCCTTATTATTGTGTGATCCTTGAGGTGGAAACCACCTGCAGACCATGGTTTTTAAAATTTTACTTCTTTAAATATTTAAAATTGTAACAAAATTTTACAATTTTTTTTATGTAGCTGACATGGCCATAGAAACCACCTGAAGGAGGGCTTTAAAAAAATAAAAATAAAAAATAGTTTAATTATTTTTGTGATGTAGCTGAAGGCCGATTGTCTATAAGATGATTTAGCCAGATTTGGTTCATACTAGATATGAAAGTAGAAAAAAAACAGAATCGTTTTATATTCTTGACTACCTACCTATTGGAACTTATCATAAAAATCTGATGATTTGGATTTCATTTTTTCTTCAAAATCTGGTGAATTTGGGTCATTTGTTTTCTGTGAAATATCCTTTGTATAGGTGGAAATCATTTTTTTTGCAGGTTGAAATTTCGCCCAGCAAAAAAAACACTGCAACTCCTACTCATGAGGGCAGTACAGCGGGAAAAAAAATGTGGAAAAAAACAAAGTTTGGCGGGGATTTAGGAAGGTGATGGCTTCAAGAGTGGAGAAAGCGCAGAGAAATTGGAAGACCATAGGGTCCTCTCCTCCCAACCCCACAAGCTCTAGAAGGCTGTGACAACAGGCAACAAAGAAACAAGACAAACAAACCATGCGAATGGTTGATTTGCTATGACCAGCTCTAAACTTCCAGACAGAAAAGACTGGCGAGTCAGTCAGTCTACGTCTCTTTCTGTAACCTTCCAATGAATTCACACAAAGTCTCGTCACCGTCTCTCAACAATGTCTCTGCAGCCTCTAACCAACCCAATTAGCTTTTCAGCGGGTCCCATCCGGACCACAAATTTCTAGAGCGTGTTTTTTTTTTCCTTGGTACATGGGAATCTAGTGTGTTTTATTTTGTCTTCATAACGAGTTATCGGTAAAGTAAGGAAAACACAGCACCAGAACCATGAGTTTGGTCTCATACACCGGGTGAGTTCAAAAAAAACCTGCGAAAAAGTACATTAGTATTCTGAGGGGAGAGGGTAAACTGAGAAAACCATCAATTTTGGTGGTAAACTGAGTTTCATCCTGTCTTTCTTTTCTCCTGAGCGCCTTGATTGCTGCTACATATATTTTCACCGACCCTACCTGTACAACTAGTCTAATTAGTCTTGAACCTTGTGCATTAAATGCTGAGATTTAATAAAATTTCCTTACTTTGCGGATACCATTGAAAGAGGGGATAGAGGCTGAAAGGAGGCTGAAAGACAGGGTGAAGACAGGGTTACTTTACTGTTAAGTCTAACGTCCAAACTAGTGCGGGCAAGTTCTTGGATCTCAGCACCTTAAGGTCGAGGATATAGGTTAGGTTCTAGAGTCTTCAAATCAGAGGTTCCAAGTTTTGTTGGAACCATCATTGTTAGAGAGCATTTTTTATTTTCCTTTGTGAATATGACCAGACTTGGAGGCTTTAAAAATTTAATGACCCAATCTCAAGGTTGGACCAATGATTTCATAAAAAAATAAAAGAGTTAGAATTGTGATTGAAAATTCCTTTTGAAATTGAGAATCGGACAAAACCAGTTCAAACATATGTTGAGTGATTCTTTACTTTTATGAATACCCACTAATTTTGATTCTAAAAAATAATTTAAAACAGTTTGAGTTTCACACATAAAAGGAACCCTTAATCTAGTTCTGTGTGAGGTTTTTTTCTCTTTTTTTTTCTAAATATTCTAGTTTTCATAATCAGACATAGTTCTGGGTAACCTAGGCTAAAACTAACTAAAACTAACAATTAATTGTCAATTAAGCTCCAATTAGCCATCGATTTGATTCTATTTAAATCCTTTTTTTTTTCAAAATTCCTCGACCCCTGATAAAAATGCATTAGGATTTTTGTTGTTTTTGATAGTCCTTAACAATTTGGAATGTGAAATTAGAAGACACATTTGCTGTTTTAGAGTACACTCAACAGAAAAGTGTTCACATATTTTATTTGCATAACACATAATAACATTGTTTAATCAACATTTGCAAAAACAAGGTCTATATACAATTTAATTCAAGGTCTGATTCTTTCAATGCCAACTTGGAAAAGGCACACAATGATGAAGATGATTACTGATGTTTACCTCCCGCAACACCTACATTCATGAATACCAAAATATTTAAAACCTTGGGAATATATAAACCCTCACTCTGAAAGCATTACTGAGCCTAAAAATTGATGTGATTTTTTATTAAATTTTTTTTTTTCATGATACTTGATACAATGGGTATCCACATGCTATCATAGGGGATCATCTAAAGTCTAGACCAGTGTTGTGCGGGTATTGATTTTTAAGAGAATATATGATCCTAGGTATTCTATATTTTATGTTTGGGTAATGTTTTGAGTTGTTTTTTTTTAAATTCAGAATCTCTGGGTAGGATTTAATTTGTTTTTTTCAACTCATAGCAGTTATCAGGTATAGAGTTTAAGATTCTGGGTATAGTTAAGATTTAAGATTATGATTTCAACAGAAATTATGCACCAAAAAAATAGAAACTCAGACAAACAAAATTCGAAGCTCTCAACTTATAAACGAAGAGAAAACTCAAATTCAAAATGATGGGAGAAACCTTAAACCTCAATAATACTTGTCTAAGACACTGAAGCATGAGTAGTTGGCTGACTTGATGATTCCCTCCATCCAAAACAAGTAAGAAGACAGTTTCAAGTTTTACTTTGGTTCTACCATGATGAACACTTCACAAGTCTATATTGACAAATTCTTAATATTTAGGTCCAGTCAGGTTCAATTCTTAATTCTGGAATAAAAATTGTCAATTTTAACGCTTGGATTTGGGTACCTGCACAACCCTGGTTCTTACAGGGAATTGGTACAAGTGCTCTTTTTCTTGGAACTGTGGAGAGAGACATGGAATTTATAAACGACTAGTGGTAACCCGTGCCTGCAAGGCACGACACGGCACTGAAGCAGCGATGACCCCTGAAATCCTAAAGCTCAACGACATTCTGTCATTTCAGAAAGTCATGACTATGGGAAATTGGAAAAATATAAAGAACCGCCGGTTCCATATTTTAGTTCATTGATTTTTTGAGAACCGTGAGAACGAATGATAAGAACCACTCGTCTAATAACCCGCTAATGGTGGTTGGTTCCAATGTTGGTTCCGGTTCTTTGAATTTTTTTCCCCATAAAAAGAATCACCGGTTTCGATTCTTTCAAAAGAAGAACCAAAGGTTTTACGAAAAAATCGATAAAAAAGCGCACTGGTTCTTAGACTTTCTTTTTTTTTCTTGAAAATTTGGGAACCGTGGTTATATAGCCACACCGATTGTTTGAAATTTTTAAAAAGCGGCCGCTAGGTGAGTGGTGCATACTCGGTATGATAACTAGAGGGCATCTTTCATTCATTCATTCATAGAAGCGCCTCACAGTGATGGGAAAGCATGCGTTCATGCCCTATTGGGTACGATGGAAACGTACTTTCTTTTCCTACGTGGCAGAACGGGCCATTCCAAGATGCTAAACACCGATTTCCATCGGACCCGTGCTGGCCCACCGTCACAGACTGACTGAGAGATAGACTTGCTGAATTAATATATTAGATTACTTGCTACAGTGCAAACACCAAATTTCTTGATTCTATCTTTGCTTCTTACATAATTGTCCACACACTCTCTCCCTTTAGACTGTTTCTTTCTTGGGAATTTCTTGAGTTTCTTTTTCTCCTTGGTACCCCTCCAGAAAGTGGACTTCCAGAAGTAAAGAATTGAAACTTTAGTAAAGTGTACTTTTAAGTGTAGGGTAATGCTCAAGGGCTGGGCCATTCCCTAAATAATAGGCCCAAAGGTCTGAGGCTGAGGGCTTGTTATTTTTTTGGGAAGACCCCAGGCCAAAGGGGGTTGTACGATGTAAAATGAAACGCATTTTTACTTTTAAAAACATGATAACCAGGTGATACCTGTTAGATATCGTGGTTACAAATTTTTTAAAAATGTAATGCAGACATTTCAAAAAGTGAAACGCCCATCTCTGCCAGCATTTTGCTTCTTGAAATGCTCGCTTGCTCCTGACAGCTTATTACTGAATACAAGGCACCCTCCATTTTCACTACCACAAATGCAAAGTGTTTTAAGAGATATATATATAGAAAATGAATCTGGCAAGGGGGGTGGGTCTGAGTCCTGGAAGATCCCCCACCAACCACTCAAAGTGCCGCCTTCCAAAGCTATGGAAGATACTTCTTTTAATCTCTATCTTTCTCAAATTTTCTTTTATATATTTCCTTTTCTCTGGCTCAGCAAACGAAGGATCTCTCGCATTTGGACGCACTAAGAGCAAAGTAAAAAGTTGTACGGGAGGTTCCCGTACGAGTGGGCTGTTCTCCTAAGGGAAGGCAACTGGAGGTTTTGAATTTGATTCTGGGGAGGGAAATTCAGAAAACCAACCCCTTTTCCAGTAAACTGAGTTTCATCTTTAGTTTTTCCTGCGCGCCTCCACTGATGCTACCCATATATTTTCACTGTTCCGACCTGTACAACTGATATAATTACTCTCGAACCTTGTGCATTAAATGCTTTCGTACTGAGATTTAATCAAATTTCCTTACTTTGCGGACACCACTGAAAGAGGGATAATGGGTAAAAGGAGGCTGAAAAACAGGGTAAAGGTAGGGTTACTTTATCGACAACTCGACTATATGGGTTATTTGGTTGATCCTCTTCTTGACGTGGTCTAAGCGATAGACTTTTAAGGTCAGTTTCCATGTGGTCTTTCATTCAGATCCGGATTGTTTTGATGAGATGACGTTTGATCCTAAACGTCATAGGGGACGTTTAGCCCTAAACGTCAGGGTGGGCCAATTTGGTCTAAATGTCAGAGGGGACGTCAGAGGTGATTGGTACATCTGGTTTGTTATTACTAGTGGTCCACCTATTAGCAATCTCGGTTTTAGTTTTATGAGTGGGGTTGGAAAAAAGTAAGTAACTAAACTTAGATGTGAGAAATAATTTTGCAGGGTCACATATTGAAGACCATGGTTAGGATGCTCTAAGAGCATCGCAGTGGTGCTCGGTATGTGATCTGCACAGTAAAATTGGATGAAGAAAATCCATCGTCTGCCGTGTTTGGCTCAGGAAAATGGTTTTGGCTCGTATAATTGTGCACATTGCCATGGCTTGTGAAAGGCGCAGAAGCCCTGTGCACATGCAAAAAAGAGTGTAATAAATATGATCTAACTGCCACTCATTGTTTTTGATTAGCCCATCATAATGATTCGTCCAGGTGGTTTGCTATTAGTAGTCCCTCACCTATTTGCTGTCCCAGTTTCAGTTTGATGGTTGGGGTTGCAAAAGAGTACATAACTAAACTTGAATGTGAAGAATATTTTCGCAGGGTCACATACTGAACACCGCTGGAGATGCTCTAAGAACATCTGGAGGCTATAGGGCAAGATGCTGTTCCAAGTGATAAAATAAATAAATTAATAAAGGATAAGAGGTTTTATCACATATCTCATGCTCCCATGATCAGATGACAAGTGGAACTTCCAGAACCAAAAACCAAAAATGGAACCAGCAGATGATCAACTTTCTCACCTAAGAAAAAGCCTAAAAAATAACTTGGAAATGACACCTTAACAGCTTAATTTACAGTTTAGGGACACTTAAACACACGTGAAACACTGAGTCACAAAAATGAAATTCGAACAAGATCTCCATTGCAATAAAACTTGACATTCTAGAAAGGGGCTACAAACAGGATCAAAGAAACCTTTGGATAGCCTTCCTTACCTGTTGACTTATTATTGGCCCTAAACTTCTTAAGGGTACACATGTGTATTATGTTGCAGGTGCTAAGGAGAAACACACTCCCACCACCCTAAAGCCTTGGGAAGGAAGAAAAAGTAAAGGACATTGTGTATACCACACTTTCCATGCAAAGAAGAGTACTAAAAGACATCACATAATTTGAGCACATGAAGCTTCCAATACTCCCTGGCAAGGGCACATTCCCAATGTTCTTAGGCAAGCCTTCAAATGTTCTTTCATATATATATTATTGTAACGGTGTGGGTAACACAGAATGTTCTTGACAAATTATTAAGACAGACAGTTGTGCCTCTGGTGGTCCTTTTGTTGGATGACTTGCTGACTGAGCTTTGACTGAGCTCAATTATGCTCTTTGAACATGTGCTAGGAAGCAAAATCTCATACCTAGTCTTCACCAGTCATTTGTCTTTTGGTAAAAATTTGTCAATAGGTGACACTAATTCCCTTTTCTTTTGACAAAAGTTCCTTTTTTCACTAAAAAAATCACCAAATTTCGCCCAAACGTTTTTTTTGGCAGGGGGGGGGGAGAGCTCTAGGTTATTGTTTTAATGGTCCTCCACAAAAGTGTTGCCAATTAAGTTGAAATCTGGGTATCAACATTGGACCCTATTGAACTTTCCATTTGAGTTGTCATTGTCCTTGTTTGTATGTGCACATTTTTCAGCTTTGAAATGAAAGGTGCAATTGTCTTTCTAACTTCCTTGCGATTGTTTGGCCTACTCTGATGTGGTTGATTGGCATATTTTATTATTATTCTCACAATGGTGTCTTCTCCCCCCTCATGGTGGTGTAGTTAGTCATAAAGAGATTAGGGTGTACCTTCGTCAATTCTTAATATGCGATTGGGAAGGGCTTCAAGCAAAGCATGTCCTTAAGGCACAAGCCCTTGCAACGGCTCTCTTTTTAATTCATGCCCCCTTGACGGACACCCCATCTCAAGGAACCCCACTAGCTTTGGTCATGCCCCCACCACATCGTCTTGAACAAAGTCTTGCCTTAAGACATGTTGAAGAATGTGCATGAGCTACGAAGGCTCTTACCCCCTTCACCCTGACCCCATCCTCTTCTGAGCCATTATTGTTTTGTAAGCATTTCACCCATCAAATTTGTCCTCACCTTCCCAAGACTCCTTGTTGAATTTCCAACCTAAATCACACTTGGAATTTTCATTGGATTCTTTTAAATCAACCTTCATTTAGTTGCCACATCTTTTAGTTTGTGGTCCTTTAGGTATAGTTTTGAACACTTGCGAAACCTTTTTGACCTTGAAGATTCAACCAATGGCTTCCCACAACTTTTTTAATGAATTCCCATGTTGTTGCGAATCATATCTTAGGGTCCATTGCTTAGGTTACTAACATTGCCAAGCTTTTGATTTTGGCCAAGCCTTCCAAAAGCATTTAATCAATTGCAATGGATGAAGTATTGTACCAATTGGTGATTTTATGCATGTAATTTCGTGACATTTTTTCCATTCATTTGTTGCTTCATCAATCTAACGTGGCAGTCAAAGGGGGTGCAAAATAGTGGTTCATGGCATTCAAACTATGTTAAATGTCCATCCTGATTAGGTGATACTATAGGTGGATGTCGCAAATGCTTTCAACACCATTTTTAAGAATGCCATCTTTCAGTTTCTTCACACAGCAAGAAGCTAGTTGTTTTAACTTTTCCTTTTTGTTCAGTCCTTTTATGCCCAATAGGTTCCCCTTTTCTTCAACCACCATTCCATTTTGGGAGATTTGTTAATCATCCATTCTTTGGAAAGCATGCACTAAAGCAATTTGCTTGCCATACCTCTTTTTGTGGTAGCCCATTTTTGTGTGTTGCAATGTTCTGTGCAAGTTTTTTCATCTTGTATTTCCCTTCCCTTGTAGACGACATTCACATCATCGGCCTAACCTCTATTTTGTTTTTGACCATTTTGTCTTTTGGTTGGTTTTTAGGGGGTTCATGGTCCAACCCCACAAGTGTTTGGCTTAATTGCCTTCTAATTTGCGTCTTGGTTTCTATCCTTTTACCAAATTGTATTGCTCATCATATGGCATTAGGGTTTTGGGTGTCCCATTTGGGTCAGATTTTTTCTTTTATTTTTTTCTTATAGGATGTGTTAGACAAAAATGTTTGCCATGCACAAGCACTTCTGAAGCTAAAGGATGTCCAAGTTGGTTTTGAGATCCTCTCTTAGTGTTTTGCCCAAAGACCTTTTTATCTTATTTATTGTTTCCCTTTTTTATTAGTCTTTTAATGTTAATTCACTTCCTTTGACTCAACCTCATGTAGGCTTTTGTGAGACTTTTGAGTTGAAGTTCTTTGGATTGCCCGCATGCCTTCTATATGTGTGAACAAGTTTTTCTCCCCATCTTTCATGGGGGGCTCATTTTGTTTCCACAAAGTTTATTGCATTGACAACCTATCTAGGGCATTGGGCATTTATTGCACCTATCATCACTGCCAAATTCCTATCAAATCATCACCCATTTTTATTAGAGGTGATAAATGTCAATAATTCTAGTCCATTCCCCTTCTGAGCACATTTGAGGTTAGTGTGGGACATAATGACATGCATTCTTCCTTTCATGAAGTTTATTGAAAGGGGATCAAATTAATTTTTGAAAAGCATTTTAAACATATTGCACAACCATTCTTTCTCCACAATCATCTTTGACATGGCTTTTGATTCGCACCATGCACATTTAAAGTCTTGCATAGGTTCGAAGGCAAGTATTTGGCTTTTTGCTCACCCAATCATTCCATTTTTCCATTTAACCTATAATGTTTTCTCCTTTGTGTTGCACACCAAGTTGGGCCTCCCTCATTCTTTAGCTTTCAGGGTGATCAATTGGATTTGTAGGTAGCCCTTACATCTTGTAGGGACCCACCTTTTTTGTTGTTCCCATGGTGGGGAATGGATTGCATCCCACAATACGGTTCAAAATGCCTTTGCTTCCATTGTGAAAGACATAAGGTTTCATGTTTCATGTGAACAACCCATGTCCTTCCACCACCTTCCATTTAGTTTTATCATTATCAGGTTGATATTGTGTTATCAGCTAATGGCATTTGCACCTTGGTTGATGTGGTCATTGTCAATCCCACCCGAACAAATTTGGTTTCATCTCGTGGGATGGCCATGACAGTGGCAATTCAAGCAAAGACAAGACTTTACCATAATTGACACCCAACAAACACATTTCTTCCCCTTGCCATAGAAGTTTTCAAATGGTTACACCAACAAACAAATAACTTTATTCGCCAATGTGCCAACATGGTATGGTTAGCAAAGGGCCCTAAGGCCTCCCTTTGGTGATTTTATGTGCTTTCTATAGGTAGAGAATGTCAATAGCCCTGTAAAAAACATAGGTTGTTCTTGTTTTGAGATATGCCATCATTGTAAGTGAAAGTGTTTTTAGGTTTATTAAACTTTTAGGTTTCCCTTTCCTTTTCAAATATGCTTCTTACAACTTGTGAGCGTTTTAGAACACAATTTTTTTTCTTTTTGCCTTTCGTGACCCATTTGGGTTTTTGCGCTTCTAATTCAAACTTAAGTCCTCTTTCTTTGTTATTCATTTCCCCCTTTGTTGGGTGTTTTGTTTTATTAAAGTTGCCATGGTTTCATCAAAAAGACTTGTTTCAAGTTTACTTTTTGTTCTCCAAAATAACTAATAAAAGTTGGCCTCAAATTGACATTTTGAAATTATTATATATTATAATACCTTGGCGATTTCGACACAAGTCTATCAAAAAATTAATTAATTTTGAAATTTTCATTTCAACAAATAACATATTCTTGAATATTAAATATTTTCCTTCACAAAATTTTCTTTTGAGAAAAATAATTTTTTAAATTTTTAATGTTTTTAAAAATAACATAATTAGTGTGGAAGTTGTTAAGATATTATGGTAGTTTACTAATTATTATCTTGTAATAAGTTGTTATTATTACATTGAAGAGGTGAATCTCGAACAAAAATGTGAAAATGAGTCTTAGAAATTTTTTGACTAGTTAAATGTTAAAGCAAAAAATTGCTATGGAGGACCAAGAAAGACCAATAAAAATTTTAATGGACTACAAATGGGCAAGTAACAAATCTCATATACATATAAGACCACATTACTACAATAAACCAAAATTAGTCAACAGTCACCAACACACCACTTTGTGGCAAGGTCTCATGACTTAGTTTAGGATGAATAGGCAAAATGAACTAGCACCCATACTAATACCTTCACCTTGTTGATTGAAACATCTTGGTGATCAAATTAAACCCAAGAAATGTTAAATTTGGACTTAGAGATCTTGATTTGGTCTAAGCAAATGATATTTATAATATTTTTAAAAAATTAAATGAATTTTAGGGCTTTTACCATGCTACTAGTGTGGGTACTAGTTCATCCAAGGTTGGTAGGAACCAATGTTGGTCGATTATAATATTTTAGACTAGTTATAAAGTATGAATGGGTGTTAACAAAGTAAAGTTGACAAAAAAATGTAGTCTTTTCAAAATCCAATTAAAAAATGGAACAATTTTTTATATGGGCACAATAAAGTACATTCAAAATATTTTGAAGTAGAAACATAAAACCATAGGTCATTGTATTTAGTTTATTGGAAATTGAATACAAAGTTTGAACAACTTTGGTATCATAAAAGTAAATTATAAATACATTTGAAACTAATTGGGTCAAAATGGTGTTCAAACCTATTTCATATTAATAATTTGATATATTATGATTATAACATCCATAATTTGATAATACATAAGTATCTCTTAGGGCTCCACTAAGTTAAAATTGTTTAAAAATTAATATTTCATCTACATGTAGCCCATTTTGTAAGATTGGACATTTTGTACAAGTAGAAACATTTTTAAAATTTCTATTTAATCCTAGTTTCAATATGGGGTTTTTCAACATTTTAAAATGAAAGATTATCATCATGTTAATTATCGTACAAAAAAATTCTACTTTCAATACATTAAAAGAAATTCGTGGCTGCATGTAATTTTTTTGACACAAAGCTGTGAGTTGTCTACTTTATTTTGCTTGCACCTAATAAGGCATTTGGAAATTTCAAAAGGAGTATCAAATCCTTACAAAAATGATTATGCATTCAAGGAAATTTTTCATTCATTATAAGTTATGTATTTGTTAGTTTTCAAATTCCAGGCAATTTTTGGATATGCATAGAGATTACATATACCAAACTTCACATGTTAATTGTGTAAAAGGTCAAAGCATGGTTGGGGTACCAAAAAGGACTGTCTCTTTTTATATCTAATGGACCCCTTCATTTATACATGTTGTCACTTAATGGCACATTCATATTGAAAGTTTGATTTTCTTCATGGATAGATACATTACTAAGGTATTATTCTATGCACAACATATCAAATTTTAACGTTTCAGGATTCTTACCAAGTCTTAGAAAAATATTCAGGCCTTTGTTTTTTAAGAAAAATAAATTCAAAGATTCACAAGGAATGTCTAAACAAATTTTTATGGCTTAATATTTTTACAAAAAACACTTTAAATAATAATGTACATCAAATGTATGAATGTGACAAAAACCAAATGCCCTATTGTAATGTAATTTTTTTCAAAAAGTGAAATTTCTAAGAATTTTGGGCCATTGATAGATAATGGCCCACATTGGATAAATTTTACTATTCTTAGTTTTATAAATGAAAAAAAAAGATATTCTAGATGCTTATATAAAATTTGGAACAAAATTATTTCATTTGACATGAGAAAAAAAAAGGAAATTAAAAGTATGTCATAGGAAAAATGAAAAAAGGTGAATTTGATAATCCTAGGAGTGAGCCCTTATGTTTCAAAGGGGGTACCCCAATCATGCTTGGACCCTAAAGACAAAAACATTCAAAATTTAAACATTCAAAATCAAATAGCTTGTGCAAGAATTGAACCTTAGTTCTATACATAACTCTACCCATTGCAACATGAGTTACTTGCAAAATAAACACCCAAAGAACCCCAAAACCTCAACCCCACACACCCAAAAGCTTGTAAAAAATTGATCAACAATGAAAACATACTGCCTAGAAGCCCAAGGATATATAAAAAAAACTTGTTGCAATTTGATTAGCAATGAAAACACAATGCTTAGAAGCCCAAGGATATATAAGAAGTTTGTTGCAATGTGATCAACAATAAAAACACACTACACAAAAGCCTAAGAACTTTTTAACATCAACATGGACCCAAAGAAATATTTTAAAACATTTCAAAAAAATTAGTTGGAAAAGAAGAAATTTTTTTGGTGAAGGTGACTTACTTTATCATTGTCAACCTTCAACCCTGCAAAATATTCAAACTTTTCAATCAATTCATAATTTTATTTAATTAAAGGAACTTCTAAAGCTTTAATATAATACTTAAAGTTTACATTTGGTTAGTGTTTTACCATGGTGATAAAAACATCAGAGCTATGAAGACACCAATAATATTAAACATTATTTTTTTCAATTTAAAATTTAGAAATCCCAAGAATATGATTACAACAAAGCCAACATTTGGAAACTAACTCTCATGGATCCGTCATCAAACAAAAGGATTTATTCATTTACATAAAAGGGATATATAACCTCCAAAACAAAGATAATTCTCCAATAACAAGTTGTGTGAAGACCTTTCCATGGATGTTTCAACACCAAATATGTTAATGGATAATAGGGTTTAGTTGATCATGAATTGTTGGCAAAAAGGGTATGACATTTTGCACATCATATTCAATAGTGAGGTAGATTACATTTCCACACCCCACAAAGTGTTCCACAACTTATAAGGATTTGAAACTAGGATTTAACATCAAAGGTAGCATATTATGAACTTTAGGAGAATCAAAGGCTTTCACAAATCCCAAAAAAGGTTTGATCACTTGCATAACTTCTACCCACGTATTTCTACTCAAAAATTGGAATTCCACATCAAACTAATTAAATGTTTCACTCCCATTAGCAAGGGATTTGTTTCAACTTTCATAGCCACAATTAAGTTTATTGTAGTAAACAAAACATTTGATAATAGTTAATGACCTTTTGAAATAACAATTGCAAATTTCAAATTTGGCAACACATGCAAATTCTTGGTCTTTGCGACCATTACAAGAAGAACTCATTTCACAAAAGATGAACGAAAAGGAATCACAACATGGCGGCATTGGCACAATATTATTCTATGTAACCAAATATTTTCACATGAGGATGGAGGCTTATAACCTTTGCAAATATAAAACACAAGGTCTTTAAGAAACATTTGTTGTGCTTCATCACCATTATTGTAAAGGTCTGCTAACCTAAAATATACAATGATTGCGAACCTTGTTGGTTGAACCCTTTCTTTCCCTTGTTGTTAACTATGACTTATGTCAAGAATCTTAATCATAGATGTTTTTGTTAGTTTAATTTTTTGTTTGCAACTAAACAAAGATGTGTCACTTTCATAAGAGTAATACCATTTGTTTTGCTATATTTGATGACCTCCTCTTCAAAATGGAACTAAGTTAGTTTAAAATGTTATCAATTGCATGTGTAGACTTGTAAATATTCATTAGAGCATTTGTGGATTTTCAATATCAATAAGCAATTTGTCATTGATAACAAAAAGGCCCCAATCAATTGATGTCTTGCCATGTGGTAAATTCCATTGCTAAACTTGAACTTGTATAGTACAAGTTCAACATCATCATTTTTTGACAAGTTGCTACCACATTGTACATGTACATTTCAACATCTAACAAGCTATTAATTGGGTTCATGTTCACACCACAAGCTGTTTCATCCACTCCACCTACATTTTCAACAACAATCACCTTGTTTTTAAACATTGCAAAGATATCTTGAACAATAAGCCTTAATTGCAAAGACAAAACCATGAACACACACGAAAACACAAGAAAAAAAACTTAGAATTTGAAGCTTTTACAAAATCCAAAATACTTGTTGAACACAAGAAAAAAAACCATGCAAAGCTCATAAACAACTCCAAGAAAACAAATGCAACATTGAAAGGACAAAAAAGGAAAAGAAATCTTAATAGTTTGATTTTTACAAAATTTTGATTTGTGTCATCATGCATAAGATATGGAAAAATAGATGAAGCTCATAAACAACTTTGTGAAAAGAAAAAATCAAAAGTAGAAAAATGGAAAGGACAAACCCATGAGGTGATGTGTGCATTTGTTGTTGAAACATATCATTGATATTGAAACTCAAAATGTAGCAACAAAGTTTGAAGCTTGAATTACAACAATGTGTCAAAACTCAAAACTCAAACAACACATTTAACTCATGTAACAACAAGAGAGTTGGAAAAAACTCTTGACAACAACAAAAAGCCTCACCTTTTTTTTTCACCTTTAAACCTAACTAAACCCTACTCCATGCACATAATCATATTTGGTCATCATCTATCTATCATAACTAATGGATTATTTAGGGGTCAATATCCCTTCAAATATGACTATGATAAGAATACTTACTTAGGAGACTTCTATTGGTTGTAAATAGGGCTGGTTTGAAAAAAATACAAAGTTTAATTATGATTTTATGCATATTTGGCTAATGTTCATCTTTATATTTGGCCAACATTAATAGGAACTTTGACTAAGTTGATATCAAGTTTCACCATGGTAACCTATCCTATAAAAATATATTATATAAACAAGCAGGTTTTAGGAAATGAAATTGATGATTACTAAATACAAGGGCTAAAACATGGTAACATAGACACAAAAAATAAATGTCTCTAGTTTTATCATGTATCATGCATATAAAACCAAACAAATAGCATAGAAATGGGTGGAAATACAATTGAAAACCCTTTGCACTTTTGATATTACTCTAAAAATTTACTTCCAAAAAACTAAGATTAAAAAAATTTACTTAGTAGACCAAAAGTATCTTTGTTTGTTGGGTGATAAATTTGTAAATGGGGACATTTTTGGTTTATTTTAAAACTTATTTTCTACTTTATTTTTGGGGATATAAATATCATTATATTCTTGAAGTGTGGTTATAATAGAAAATAGAAATTTTATCTTTTAAAACCTATTAACCACATGTTTTACATTAGTCTTTATTGCAAAAAATAGACTTCAAACCTATTTGCATTTCAAAAATAGTGACAAAAAGCTAATTGAAATGATTTGAAAGTTACAATTAATGCACAATAATGAATAATTATGTTTGCTTTAATCATTTAATTAAAAAAAATAATGTACAATAGGTTCTGATAAGTTTTATTGTTATTTTATATTTATTTTCATTCAACCTTGAAAAAATAATAAATACATATAATTTATTATGTTTACACATTAAAAATGCATATTATTCCTAAATGGTGCATTAATGGGTGATGGTTCAATTTGGATAATCTACAAAACCATTGATGATAAGGTGTGATCACATCAAACAAACTAAAAAAAATGTTGAATGAATACCAAAATTATTAACTTTGTTACATATATTTATGTGGTGCTGCTTTAATGCCATGTTATGTATGGGAAGTTGTAATAAATGATTAATATGATTGTTGAACAATTTAAACAAAAAATTAATTTAATTTAATTTTGGGTTTTAGTTTTAGTAAATGATGTTTGGACTTGAACAATAATTGCTTTAGAAATAATCAATTTTGTAAAGGACTAAAATAAAGGTCTTTTCTTAATAGAATAAATATAATGGAAAACAATTGAAATGATAGTAACTTATTACCACACTCAAAAAACATTCATAATTAAAAACTTATGGGTGCAATCATCGTTAAACAAGTTGAAAACCATGTTGGATGATTGAAAAATTTTCAATATTGTTAAACATATTTATGTAATGCCACTTTAATATCATGTTGATCAAGAAAAATTGTGCTAAATGATTTATATGGGTATCAAGGAATTTTTTTTAAATCATTTAATTTAATAAACCGAATTTTGATTTTAGTAATGGACTTTTGAACTTTAACACCAAAAAATCAATTATATAAAACATTTGGCTAAAGACTCTTTTAATAAATAAAATTTGATGGGAAAAAAATTGAAATGATGATAACCTACCATCCATATATGAAAAACATTCATAATTTAAAAATTGTGATACTTGAAATTTGTAGAAATTCAAAATATAATTTCAGAATGTTCAAATTTCAAGAATCATTTGTTGAATGTAAATGGGTCATAATGTGTATGACATATGAACAAAATTGTGGCGTATGATACAAAAAAATAAATCTTAAAATAATTATCATATTTTAGCATGATTTGAAATTATGATGATTTTTTAAAACAAAACGTAGAATCTGGTAGAATTTGTACACTTTTAGACAATTCATATTTATTCAAAAAATGTTAACACAAATCATGTAATTTATTGGGGGAATTATAAATATTTTAAAAAACATGTTTAAAAAAGGTATTTCAAAAAAATTTCTATGAAAAAGTCAAAATGTCCACAAAGGGCATGTTTGTGGTTGAGTCATTTGCCACCATTGTCTCATTTGATTGTGATTGGACCCTTGTGAAATTTGAAATTTTTATAAATTAAAATTATGTTTCAAAATTTTAGAATTTCAAAAAAATTGCCACATGTAAATGAAGTGTAATGTACATGACATACAAAACAAAATTGTAGTTTATGATGCAAAAAATTAATTTAGCTTCATAGTTAACATATTTTGGTATGATTTCAAATTATGATCATTTTTCAAGAATAAACATAAGATTTGCACACTTTTAAAAAATTCATAGACATTCAATAAATATTAACACAAAACATTTGATGTATTGAAGAAATTATAAATATTTTTAGTAATATGTTGCAAAAGATTTCATTTAAAACATTTTTTTATGGAAAAATTAAAATGACCATAAATGTTTTTACAGTCCTTGGGTCTTTGTCATTGTTGGTTCATTTGATTGTGATTTGACTTTATAGACATTCATGGCAAGGTTCAAAGAGAAAACACATTAATACAAAAAATAGCCAAATGAATTGAAAAGGCTTAAACAAATAGTTCATCACGTAATGGTTTTACCTTTTATGGTAGGTTCAAACTTCAAACAAAAAACCTTCCCATCTTAGATCTACAACTTTTCATCTAGATGGATGGACTTCTATGGAACATGCCCATCCATCATATGCATCCATAATATTCCAAATCTCATTCACACATTGGGTGAAGTTTGAACCAAAATTTTATACCCAAATTCTATTCCAATCTCCACTTATTATTTCCTATGGGTAGAGCTAGCAAAAAAAGACAAAGTACAAATTGATGTTTTTTACACTAAGCCTTCACAATATCTAGGTTTTTTTTGTTAAAAAATAGGTCATAGGTCACTTTAGTAAAACTTTGCACCTATGTGACTTTTTATAACAACTAAAATGGCTTGTTAATTTTTCATGTTACTATCAAAGGTCCCACAACAAAGTTCTATTTTGACTATGTAATATATTTGATAACCTTAGTTCAGTCAAAATCCCTTTTGTCAATTTGATGGAATGACCATTGGGATAAATTTAGTAGTTTTTTAATTTCATGGTTCATGAGTCTTCAACCCTAGGGTAAAGAGGGCTTGAGTGAGTTGAAAATCCCCACTAAAGTTAAACAACTCAAAAAACAAGGATAAGACAATTCCCCCAAAACAAAGGATCAATGTTGTTTTGAAAAAACATCTTTTGGTGACTTGTGCCCAAAAAACATCCAAGACTTTGGAAGGTGCTTGATTGAAAAAGATTGGTTTTGGGATGTGTAAAAATATATAATGACATGTTTACAAAACACTAGGCATTTTATCTAGATACATCACAATTGGTAGACAACTACTTGATATTTATCATGTCTTTTCTATGGTGTTGTTAGCATTAACAAATTTTTCCTCCTCCTTAGGATCTAAATGGTTTAAAACGAGTTTAACAATTGGTTGTTGAACAAAAGTTGTTTTAATATTTTGAAAAGAGGTGGATGTTTGGAACATCATAGCAATACCAAGTTGTCAAACATCCTTTTTATGTCTTAAAACACTAAATTGTAGCAAAGACAATAGTCATGCATAACACATTTATATACAATTTTCAATTTAAAATGGAAACCAATAATTGAAATATGTTGCACACCAACCCATCAACTATGCACATACAACTTCACATTTGGAAACCCATTTTTACTGGTTGTTAAGGGGCTATGCAACATGATCGATGCATCTCCCTTCCTTTTTTGTGTTCCTAATTACTGCCAACCTAGTCTTGAAAACAAGCTCTCAAGATTCTCATCACGAGTACAATAGTCATCACAAGTATAATAGTAGTCAAAGGTCCACACTTGTCAAAGTCCCCCTAGAATTGTGATGCTATGTAGTATGCACCTTGTAACTCATGAATCTCACTACTCATGTGCACCTTAACTTTTGTGCGTTCAAGCTCATGTGCATCTCAACTCCTATTTTGCTCATGGTTTCAGTAGTTGAAAGGTGAACTCTAACAAAAGAGAACATGCCTCCTTTCAAACTTGATGGTAACCAAGCACCATTTTTAATAGATTATCTGGTGGTATGGTGTCAAATCAATGTTGAAGGTATGGTATTATATTGATAAGTATTTATTCTTGCCATTGGTGGACGATAAAAATTAATTTGAGTTTTTGAACTTGTCACCAAAAAATTGTTGTGTTTGTGGACATGTCCAAATTGTAAATGATCAGTTTTGGGATGTGTTCCATTGCCTTTCATTGCTTATTTTGGACTTGGAGACGTGGGACATAAAAACAAAAAAAAAAAACTGTGTAAAAACAACCCAGGAGGGATGTCCCACTGCTTTTGTAACTTGTAGGTATACACCCAATATCAAAAGGACCTTGGCTTCTAATATGCAGCCAGGTGGAGTTTTTATACCTTTTGGAAAGTGCTAATTACTAATGTGTGTCTTTCTTGTTTCCTACGAGATACCTGGTGGGTATTTCATTGTGGACTAGTTGCATTGGAGCCTTGGCTCTCATATGTGAGGGAAGTGCAAATTTGAGAGTTTGTGTTGATCCCTTCCAAACTATAGGGCTAAAGAGAAAAAGACAAAAAGGTGGCCACAAAGTGACTGTGTGTTCCATGGTTTGGTCATTTTTTCCTTGGAGTTGTTGTGCATTTTTTCTTTTGATATCATTTGCTGATGGTTAATGTTGCATTTGAAGACAAATTTGTAAGATTTTGTAATGGCTTTCTTTCCTCAACACTCTTTGACAGTTGAACTAACATCCAAGAACATCAATTTCAAAATAAAAAGATTCCACTACATTGTCATATTTTTGTGTCTTATAATTATGCATGGGTAAAATGATTATATGTCCCAATGTGCACAAGGGAAAAACTACATATTTTTTACAAACAATTTCAATTATTTTTGTAACCATCAAAGGTTTAATTGAAATTATTAATTGTTTGTCAAGTACAAGTAGAGTTAGTTTTGTCCTATTTTACTTTATTTTTGTGAAAGTGGCAATTTGTTTTGAATAAAATATGTTTTACATAGAGAAAAAATGGTTTCCAAAGTTTTTCCCCCAAGAACTTTCACAAATTAGCAAAATTTCACCACAACATTTCATAAAGTCCAAATGGCTTGATCTCAACTTAGTGAAAGATGAGGTTTACGAGAATACATGAAGCACCAAAAACACATTTTACACTTTTGTAAACAAAAGTTTCCAAGTTCCTCACAAAATAGCAAAAATTCATGACAAAAAGAATCATTGAATCCAAGTGCCTTGATCTCAACTTGGTTTTCTAAGAGTGGAATCCATATGAATCATTAAAACAAATTTTACATTGAAAAATGAATAAAATCAGTTTTTTTAATCCAAAAACATTTTCACAAAGTAGCAAAAATTCACAACCAAAAAATAAAATAAAATTTCTGAGTCGAAGTGCATTGACCTTGACTTAGCTTTGAGCAGCATCAAACGATAAGGTTGACAAGGATCCATGTGAAGCACGTATTGTTCAATAACAAAGTTCCCCATCCTACCCATTCTTTTCACATAGCACCTTATGAAAAGAAGCTAAGCTTTGTACGATTCTTCTTTCCATCTTTTAAGTACACTTCACTTTGCTTTGCATGAAGTGAAGAGTGTACAACGTACATGCCTCGTTTCATGGATGGACACATAAAAAAAAATCACTATTCCTCTCCAGTCTTTTAAGTACACTTTACTTTGCTTTGCATGAAGTGAAGAGTCTACAACGTACATGCCTCGTTTCATGGATGGACACATAAAAAAAAATCACTATTCCTCTCTACTCAAACCCATGCTATCTCTTTACAAAACTCAAATGCAAAACTTTTGAAATCTTCTTCTTCTTCGATTGCTTGGGTTTAGTTGTTTCAGTAGCCCTTGTTTTAGAATTTTTTAATTGTTTCAGTTTGGGTCCTCAAGAAGTTGTTGGGCAACACAGACAAGCATTGTTGTTCTTTTTTCACATGGCATTTTTCAATAATGAGAACAACTTTCCAAGGAGAGAAGGCAAAATAATGGGGCCCTATTTAGGTGACCAAAAGAAGTCCCAGTAGACCTGGTCTATAAAATTGGTCAATGGTCTACTATTGCTGGCTATAGTCCTTCCTGTGTCTATGTTGGTAACTTACTATGTTCATTCCAACTAGTGTGGCCTGTGCCGTTGGCCCAAGTGTTACCACATCCTCAACTGATTTTTCCTTCCAAAACCTGGTTTTTTGGAATTTATTTGGGTTTTCAGTGGCAGAAATCAATTAGGAATCAATATCTCCCACATTCTGAATCCAAATCTTACCAAATAAATTCCATTAAATCTTTGCTTATCAAGATCTTTCCAACAGCACCAAAGGCACATTCCAATTCCTCTCGAATTTTCAGTTACGATTTAATTTAAATTTCACTGAAAAAATCATTCAATATTCAAGAAACTTTTGCAACACACGTCCAAACCTCATGGAACCAAGCCCATGCACCGCTCCTCATCTAGAGCTTTTCAAAGACACCAAGAACACGATCTGAAGCATCCCAGTGCAGTAGATCTCATAACCACAAAACAAAACAAACTACCTTTCTTCATAGGTAGATAGATAGGCTTGTCCACTTCAACAAAGGGTGTCCATACAAAATCCAAACCCAATCTAGAATTGTTGATGGAGGGACTAAAAGTGGCTTGGGCAGTCACAATCACTCTTGTTCATCTTTCTCTAATAAGCCACTTTAGTGGCTTGGGCCCTCACAATACTCTTTTTTACACTTCTCCAATAAGCCACTTTGGTGGCTTGTTGTGCTCCTAATCCAAAGGTGCTTCAACTTTCCCTCTCTTCAATATACACCAAAATATCACCAATCCCTTTATATTCAACATATCCCATTTTCAACCATTTGGGGAAAGGTGAGAGGCTGTCTCCCCACATTGTATTGGGAAATAAACAAGCTCCTAGCTTTTAAAAGCTTTTAGTGTACCCTAGTACAACAGCAACTTTGACCCAAAAAAAGAAGAAGATTAAGGAGAATGTTCTTAATAATTGTAACTCAAAATTTCTTAGAAAGTGACAATTAAGGATTTCAACATGGTTTCCACATGTCAAAATGAAACACAAAAATAAATCCTTCAAATTTGAGTTTGAGGTTTTAGAAAATCAACATGACTTTTGTGCCACATATTAAACTACAAAAATATAGGTTGCACCATAAAGGTCTTCAACATGTTCAAATCGTTGAAATGAAACCATACCTTAAATTTAGTAAATGAAGTGGTACATAATGTAAATGGAATGGTATTTTAAAATTTCTTTTTTTGGGGTGAAATTCCTCCATATATCATTGTTCACTTTAGCCCTTCTTTTTGCTTAATGAAAATCAAGAAAGAAAAACCCAAATTAACTTGCCTGAATTTTGTTTTGTGATTTTATGGAGGGGCCAAAAGACAATTGGGTGCAACCACACTAAGAAAAATCACAAGTGTAATGAATGCTCGGTATTTCATGTTTTGATGTCAAAAATTCTATTAATGTTACAAGCTTTTAATGTGTTTATAATGTACATGACAATATTTTTAATATGTTATGAAAACATGTGGCAAATTTTTGAATGAATCTTACAAACATAAGATATTCACAAGCACTACAAAGCATTGTAAATAGTGTTTTCGCTATTTTTCTCATTTTTGAATGACTTGAAATGCATTCAAAATGACATAATAATTATTCACGCCTCTACATATTAACATAATGTTACATCTTTTTGTGTCATGAATATTTTTGGTGACTATAAAAATCATGGAATTCTAGTCCACCTTGTTATATAACCAATCATAGTCTACCATACCATCTTAATAGGTGAATTGATTATTTTTTAAATAGTCAATTGAGTGGGCAAGAGTAACCCCCTATTAAGGTGTTTGCATCCAATTGCACTAACTCCTTTTGTTGTCTCGTTCTTTATTTTTATTAGTTTTCAACATAATTATTTCCCTTATTTTTTCAATATTTATGGATGATTATTTTTTTCATAATTAAATTAAGGATTATTTTTGTTGTGCAACCTCAACCCTAGGCTTGTGACCAAGCTAATACATGACAAGAAATGTGGGTTAGGACAATGTTCTTGGATTTAAACACATTCTGACATGTGTGAGAAAATGTAAAAAGATGACATTCAACATGCTCATATGGATTCCCATTTTTAGAATTGGAAGTCTTAGATTGTTCTAAAAATTTGGAACAAAGTTTGTGGGATCAAACCTTGTTTAACTTGGTTTTATTTAAACATTGGAAATATCTTAATTGATGACATATGACTGTTATTTAAATTTTTGTCACATGTGACTTAACATAACAAGTGATTTAATAGGTGATTTAACCTTTAACAAAACTTAACTTACAATTACAAAAAATGATAGGTAACATTAAAATAGGTTATGGTAGTTTGTAAAACTAGTTGTTGACAAAACATGTGGTCTAATGAACAAGTACTTAGAACGTGCATATTTTTGAATTTCTTTTTGGATTGTTAGTGTATATATTAGCTAATGATTTTTTACATTGTCTATTCAAGTTGTTCAAATTTTGAATTAATTTGTGTATAAATAGGAGGAAAGGAAAGCAAATTGAACATTGAATTTTTGTTTTTTTATTCTCATTTCAAACTTGCAAAAGAGAATGAAACATTTTTTTTGCAGTTTTATTTTCTTAGAAGTTTAGCAATATGAATACATTTGCTTAAAATTGTACATAGGATTTGAGATTTTCATTTTGAATATACCTATTGTTGTTTTTTTAACTTGTTACAAAAAATTGAAAAATTCAATAAGCTTGATGGGAATATGGAAAAGTCGTTGACATTTGGCAATCACATAATGGATTAAAGTTCAAACGATTCATCTCAATTTTTTTTGGTTATATTCATCAACTAGTAGATTAGAATTGAAAAGCACTAACATTTTTGAATTTTGCTTTGTATCATTTTTTAATTTATTTGTGCAATTTTAAAGATAATTTTATTGTTTCTTGATTCATTGTGAAAGCATTATGAAATAGGTCGAAATTAGTGTAAAATTTTTAAAGGAAATCAGGCGTCCAATTTGTAAAATAATTTTTTTCAAATTTTTTATTGTTGGGAAGAGTTGATTTTATTTTAGGTTCAAAAATAATGCAGAGGATTTTTAAAAACTTATTGATTTCAAGAGATGTCAAAAATAATCATTTAAATTTTTAACAAATATTTGGATCAAATTACAGATCAACATGTGTTAAAACTTGCACAAATGCAAGATGAACAACATGTGGGAAATGAACCACTAAATGCACCAAACATGGATGTAGCATAAAGGGTAAAAACCAATGAACAACATTAAATTGCAGTTGAACTGGTTGTGGTTGTGTAGAGGGACTCAACATTACCTTCAACCACTCACCAAATGATAGCACAAACATAAACCCAACCATGGGCAATGAGTGTTCACAATGGTGGCAATCATGAATTTGCACAATAGTTTGATGAAATTGTCTCCACACAACAAAAATGGCAATTTATGACCCTTGGTTATTTCACATTTAGAACATGTGTACCTACACCAACAACAATTTTTTATGGTTTGCAAAATTAACCACCAAATCCCAACATTAGTTTGGTAACCACATGGAATGAATCCAACTTATCAATAAGTTGGAACAACTTTGTTACATTGATCAAAGACCTTCAAATCAATCAATTTCCATACCACATTTGGAACATATTGAACTTTGAACAACATTAATGATTGTTTGATAGAAACCAACATGTCAACCTACCACTTGGACAACTAGATTAATGCCTTGTCAAAGTGAAAGACCATAAATTCCACATTATATGCTAGTTCCAAAAGGAAACCAAGGTGTTGGAATTGTAACTTGTTTTTATTGTTAACAAGTGGGACATCAATTTCATTGTTGCCCCTTTGTTGAAGATAGATTAAATCAATTGTTGAAAAAGAAAGTGATGAATGTTTATCAACCTATCATTCCAACTATTACAATAGTATTACCTAATGTAAATCCGAATAAGGAAGTCAAGTCATGAATCTTAGCATTGGTCATATTGTAATATTTATTAATTATCAGCCAACTTGACCACCACTTGTTACCAGGTAGAACCAATGTTTTACATACATCTACATGTCATATGTGGTATAATGTCATAGTCCCTTATATTCCTTTAGATTTTAATTTGTATCCAACATATTTTATTGGAGCAAAAAAATTTGATCCTTTAATTTTAAGGAATTATACTAGTTATGTAACCATGTATGTCCATACAATCCCATAACAACCTATGATACCATCAATACAAATACCACATATTGGTAACCAATTCATTTTAGTGGTTCAACTAGTCATTAGTAAGAACAAAAGCCTAAAGTGAAGACAAAAAACAATGGAGCTTTAACAAATGAAAATGAGAAAAACATGAAAATTGGAACTGCCCATTTATATAGTTCCATGTAAAAAAACCACTAAAAGTTGTGCTTCCATAAAGAAAACCCTAGAATTGCTTTATAATGAAAATTGTTTAAAATATTCAAAAGTGCAAGCCTTAAGAAATCCTTCAAATTGCTTTGTGAAAGGAAAGACAATGTTTTTAAAGGAAGATCAAAGAGGTAATTCAAGTGTGTTGGTACAAAAGTTTCAAAGAAGTCTTTCACAAGTGCTCTTTAAAAAAAATGCCAACAAAAAATGGCAAAGAAGTCCTTAAAGTGTGCCCAAAAAAAAAAGATGTCAAAAAACAAGTTTCAAAATAGTTCCTAAATGTGCTGGAAAAAAAATGTCAAAACAAGTTTCAAAAGAGTTTCTAAAGTGTGCCCAAATAAAGACAAGTGGGTAAAACAAGTTTCAAAGAAGTCTCTCAAGTGTGCCCAAAAGAAAAGGTGGCCAAAAAAGCTTCAAAGAAATCCCTCATTTGTGCCCAAACTAAAAGAAGTATATAAAAAAGTTTCAAAGGAGTCATCAAGTGTGCCCAAACAAAAAAAGGTGGCCAAAAAAAGTGTTACACAACTCTCTCAAATGTGCCCCCCCAAAAAGAAAGGGCCAAAAAAGGCATCAAAGTAGTCTTTAAAATGTGTGCAAAGAAAAAAAAGTGGCCAAAAAAAGTTTCAAAGAAGCCCCTCAAGGGTACCCAAGGAAAAAAGAAGTGACCAAAAAAAAGTTTCAAAGAAGTCCCTCAAATGTGCCCAAACAAAAATAAAAGTAAAAAAAAGTTACAAAGCAGTCCCTCAAATGTGCCCAAAAGAGAAAAAGAAGTGCCAAGAAAAAAAAGTTCAAATCCCATTTCACCCCCTATTATCAGGTCTGATCCCTGGTTTCAGGATTTTCACCCCCAGTTATGGGGACTTTACAGAATCCAAAAACAGGGGATGAAACAAATAGAGGGGATGGAACAAGGGATGGGACTGGAGAGGACTTTCTGGAAAATAGGGGTTTGTTTGTTTATTTGGATGTGAACACACAGTAACCCTCCCAAACTGCCAGAACCCTTGTTGCTACATTCAAGTGAGGAATGCAATGAAGGAGTGTGGACCAGTGTTGGGCAGTTATCAGAAGCAAGGAACAGACCCCCGGCTGTTATTGGGCTGGTTCTTACAGTTCATAACTGTGGTCCTCAAAAAATCTTAGTTAATTTTTTTCTTTGAAAATAATCAAACAGCCGCCTGTAAAACCACCAGTTCTTAACTGATTCTTTCCTCGTCCCTTGATGAAAACCACCAGTGCTTTGAGGTTTTTCAAACAAGATTAGCAGGACCTTGCAATGTTCAGAACAAAATTCGAGATGAAGCAATGCAATAATATTGTTAGTGCAATCATACATACATAGGTGGAGCTAATAATGAACTGTTAACACATTGATACAAACACACGAGAAGTTAACAAATCTTCTTTGTTAGTACACATTGACAATTGTTTAAAGTCCCAAGGAACCAATCTTCAGTTCGTGATTTCTCTGCAAACACTAGCAACCCACTTTTCAACTGCCAACAATTTCAGATTCATCATTATCTATCATCTCTATTCACCCTGCTAATAATCAACAGCTATAAGCTTACACCTCATAGATCCAGCTGGACACAGTTTGTATGCTACAGGCATGGCATCTTATATTCAACAATGCCAAGGTGGTGTGTATAACACTACTGGCATATCAACAACACTTCACGTGTAAGTTTCACTGCAACTCAGCAAGTTCAGGCAATTTAAGAAAACATAGTACCAAATAAGCAAACGTGTTATAACTGCATGTAAACACATTAGCCCACATGTAAACAAATTCAGAAGCTACCATTGCGCATACTGCTTCAAAAAGGCCTGTAAGCATGCCAGCCATTGATTGCTCTCCTGCTGATGCTAAAACTGTGATGTTCTGAGGAACTGCACACAACCATGAATGCTCCATGTCAAAGGTCCCAATCCTCAAATCACAATTCTGATGTTAATCATGTTGCAAACTTTCTGCAGCAGATATATGCAAAGAAGACCATTGACCTAAGTTTTCCCATTTTTTCAATATAAGGAATGGGTATACAACAGTGAATCAACTAGAGAGGATGACATGAAGAACATTCAGTATATCCATCCTCAGCAGCATTAGTACTAGCACTCTGCACAGAACTGTCAGGTTGGGTCATGTCCCCAAGTGCAAAACCACCAACAACAATGCAGCAGCATGACTCTTTCCAAGCTCTTACATGTGGTACTGGTCTTGAAGGACTCCTGAACACTGACTCCAATCTGCAATGATAAGATATTCAATGGATGCTCACACTGAAGTGTCAAACTTGCCAAGAATTCTTGTGATGGCCTCAGAGTGTACCCTCTTGCTGGGATCCAAAAGCATTGCTGGGTTTCAAATGGTCATCAACTGTGTCTTCACCGCTGCTCTCTCTGCAAAGAAAAACCAGCTGGAGGAAAAAGGTCTGGACTCTGAAAGTAATTGGAAGTATGTACTATTAACATGATGGTCACACCCATCTGTAAAATCAGCAACACCAGCATATGCTTCATGAGGAATTAGAGTTACCATCCAGAGCATGAGCTCTGCAGAGTAGGTAACAGAGTCAGGAGGATTAAGGCACGAACAAGAACTTCATGGATCTGCAACACTCTCTAGAGTTCGCTTCATTGCAGGAGAAATCTGATAAACAAAACATTAGGCCAATCTTGTGCTAAACTATACCATAAAACCCCTACTTCTCAACCCCCACAAGAGTGAACAAGAGATCAGTACCCCCTCAAGCTTGGATTTGAAGAATCTGGAAAGAGCAAAAAATTCACTCGAGTTGGATCAATGCTCCATTACAGCACAACAAAAAGATGCTTGAAAACTCTCTTGGGATTGAAGAGTGATGAGAAACAATACTAACAGCCATCACTACTACTGTCATGTTGTGGCCAGCCAAGTCTGTGACCACTGATAAACCATCTCTAACCCCCACTGGATGGATCTGCACATGAAATTCTGTCACCAGCAAAACCCATCTCATAAATCTAGAGGTTACACAATCATGTACATGCTCCTGGACACTTGCAGAGCCAAAACCTGTAATACACATGTATTCTTACAAAAGAGATGGAGTTGCCCTCATGTGATGGAAAGAGAATCTTTCACAACCCTTGCAGAGCTCGGTGCAGGAACACATGGTTTCCAGAGTCTAGTGGTGGTCATCGTAATGTACTAAGAGTAAAAGATTACAGTGCAATGCAAAGACTGCTACAACAACCAAAACTCATTTCTGAGACATCATACACTGGCTACTTTAAGATTTCTGAGTCCAGGGAGGGGTTTTACTCATTGGAAGCATACCTCTTTTGTCCACACTCTGTTGCTGGAAACATGTGCTTCTTTCTCTTGAACTTTCCTTCCATCAGCAAAAGATCATCGGCTCCATTATCATCATCATCACAGAATGCTCATCCTTCTGCAAAATCTGGTTACACCTTCAAGGTCCCATTGACAGCTGAGTACAAAACCAACTCATAAGAATTCACATGTTCCGAGCAGCAACGACAGGGTAGACACAAAGCCTTTGTCCAGAATTGCCCAAAGAAATTTTTAATAGAAATGTGGCCGGAACAACAACAACAACATCATCGCTACTGGTTTTTTTGGTGCAAAACTCAGTGCCTTCAATGCTGCAAGACAACTCCTGTGCATGAATGAATTGGCAGCCGAGATCGCAAAGCTGCTTCTTCCCCGAGATCGCAAAGATGTCGTTCATGAAAGGAGATCTGCTGTCCAAGACGCGGAAGCTTATGAAAGGCTGCATTATGGCTAGATCCCCGATGGCTGGACGCTGTCATCAGGTACCTGATCGAACAGCTTCTCTCTGTTGCAGTTGCTGATGTTGCGTTTTTTTCTCACAATTTCTGTTGTTGTGAGAGGATTGTTGAGAGGTGGGCTTTCGCTTTTTTTCCTTGAGAAACAGAGTACCTCTACAGCCGAAGAAGACACGATGTCATAGAGCACCCAACATCAAGTTACCTGAGGATCGACTGGTGGAGTCCTACTATGCACGCCATCCTGAGGCCAAAATCATACCCTTCGAGTAAGGATTTAACGAGCTTCTTCATCTTCTTCACGGGATTGTTTTAAGATCTTCACAGTTCCCCCAAAGGAAATTTTCACCGCATCCATCCGCTGCTGCATTCTTTTCCTCGTTAGGGTTCTAAGACCTTCGATCCCTCTCCGTGTTTGTTGCTTCTTAGGGTTTTAAGATCTTCAATCCCACTCGCTCTCTGCTCGTCCTTCAGAGAAGTTTTGTGGGTCCGTGGCATTCTGTTTCCTCATCAGGAGTTTTAAGATCTTCGATTGTCTCTCCTTCCTTCAAAGGAATTCTATGCATCCGCTGCATTCTGTTCCTCCTCAAGGGTTCAATCGTCTCTCTGCTGCATTCTGTTTCTTCCTCTGGATTTTAGATCTGCAATCCCCTTTCTTCCTCCGAAAGTGTTTTACGAACTCTGCTGCATTCATTCTGTTCCTCCTCTCACAGGTTTTTAAGATCTGCAATCTTTCTCTTCCTTCAAAGGGGTTTTAAGATCTTCTGCATTCTCTGTTTTCTCCTCTTCCCTTAGTTGTTGCTACACAATTGCACTTCCTGTTTCACTTCATTTTTGAGTCAAAAGGTATCTACTATATGATGATGATGATCGTCAGTCCTAATCTGGTTACAAACAAGAATTGAGTGATGGTAATGGTGATGGTAATGGGTTGTGTTTTCTTGGATCAACAGGATAAACAGTTTTGATTCTCCACCAGCTCTCCAGGACGAAGCTTGTGACATAGTTGAGGTAGATGATGATACTGCACCAGCAGCAAAATGATTGACAAAAGCCATCACCCATCTAAGTCTGGAATGGCTGAAGATTGTTCCCAATGAGCTCGCTGCTTCATTTTGTTCTTTTCCTTGACAATCTATCTTCAGCTTCTATAGATTTAAACTGAGCTACTGGTGAAGGCAATGATGATGATGATGATGATATCATGCCCTCCACACATTTGCTCATGTGGTTGAGAGAAAGTTGTTGCTGGATTAAAAAAATATTGAAACAAAATTGGATTTCAATGCGAGGGTTGGATGTTTTGTTTCTGGTGTTTTGTCAAACAGGTGGAGTTTGAAGCAGCAGAGAAAGCAGAGCTAGAGGCATTGAAGGCAGAGAGATGGCATGCCATTTGGGAAGGCTGCCTTTGAAGTTGACCAAAACCAAGGAAGTGCAACGAGAGGAGTGGGAAAACATTGTTCATGGCCTTGATGGACAAGGTTCTCAGGGATGAAAGGCAGGTGACAAGTTACTGGGAAGTGATCCCCACACAAAGTGTCAGCCTTTTCATGATCACATACTTCTTCTTCTTCCTCATGTGTTGTTCCCAGCAGGATACCTCCTCTTCAGCATTCAATGGTGCTCAATTTTCTCACAACTTCAGCAATTAGGGATTTTGGGTATGAAGGTTGTAGGGTTTCTCGATTTCAACAACAAAGTGTTGGGTGACTGGTTGCATGTTGAACAGCATCACAGCACTCTTTTGAGAGCCACTCTTTCAAATCCAAATGTTGTTGACGGGTTTGAATATGTAGATTCTCAGGAGACCTTGTGAGGTTGAGACTCAGATATCCTTAAGAGCAAAACTTGACAATTTGATTTGTATTCAGTCTTTTCCTGCTTCACATGATCTTCCTCGTTCATGTCTCTTTTATTTCCTTTCAGTGATAGCTGAGAGTCTAACTGATTCTTCCTGTTGCTTCCAGAACTGTAACAGAAACTCAGCTGAGAATCTCACACACAAGTTGAGACCTAGTGAAGACTGCACAAATTGTTGATGCACAAAAAAAGCTTGAATGCTGAAGATCTATATGCATTATATGCATTGTAAATGCATTCTGCATTGGCATTTACTGAAATGTCCACTCTGACCCATTTTTTACTTCATGTAGAAATTTGAAACTCAGTTTTTTTGTGAAAAATATTTGTTTAAACTTTCTCAAGTGAGATGTGTACTTTGTATGTGATGACTTGGGTTCGATACTGATGAGCGTTGATGTTAAGTTGATATCAAAATTGAAAACTTGATACTATTGCAACCAATTTGCAATCAGGTAAGGGCTCTAAGTTTGGAGACACTTCACACAATAGGACTTGACCCTTGTTTTTTCTTTGAAATAACTGGAACCTATACCAGGTAGTCTCTCCAAAAGACTATAGGCACCCAACTACTTCTCAATGACTCAATTGTTTTTTAACCCCCATGTCTGTTCAAAATTTTGAAACCCACACCTCCCCTTGCTAAACCATAATCAATAGCTAAGCCAACAAACCAAGATTGAAGCCCTAAACTGTAAGCAAAGCTAAAACAATTGACTTGTGCCCTCTTGTCCTGATCAGCCCCTTTTTTGGGGTGAAATTTTGCACAAAAATGCTAAGAACTATAAAACAATCGGTTGCATATTCCCTGGTTTTTATGGGAGAAATTTGCCAAGTTTAGGAAACAAATCAAATTAATTTTGCCACATTTTGACTTGGATCAAAGCATGAAAATGGGTATGTTATAGGTATGTTGAAGTAAGCAACATTTGTTAATGTCATTTGCCACGGGACAACTTCAAAGGGGATTATGACAATATTTTCACCCTTGAAAAGTCATAACCAGATTGTTTCAACATCCTTTATTCATTAACACCACCTTTATTCAAGTTAGGTTGATTTGTTAATAACTTCGTACTTTCACTTTCACAATCATTTTTTCTTTCCCCAATTTCATAAAGTTTTAAACTTTTCATTGCATGTGCCATAACAATTAAAACCTTTTTTTGTGATAAGACATTGTAACAACAAAATAATTTCTTGATTTGCCTTTTTTATATGAAGAAAGCATATGCCTATTGCCCACTAGTGAACATTCATACATTCAGACCAGATCACCCATTCCTAGTTAAGGAAAATTGTGTGAAAATGATATTCGTGTTTTGGAAATTATAGTTAAACCTTAAAACTCCATTTCTATCTTTCTATTTTCAGTAGCTCTAATAACATCAGGTAAAGACAATAAATAGCTCTCAGACAAAGGAATAACAAATGTGCAGAAGGTTCATATAGGTTGCTTACCCAAGGTCAGCAATCTGCAAAGGAGGGACCGTTGACTGAAATAAGCACTTTTCAAAGCCTTTCAGCTGCAACACACAACAGTTGGACATTTCATCCTCCTCAGCATGTCAGAAGTCAAACCTCAGCTATGATGGTGTTGGGATGCACTGCAGCAAAGATGATGTCAGGATCCATCCCCATCCATTTCCATCTCACAAATTTGAGAAGCTCAAGCTCTAGATAATGTCATTGGAAATGGCCTCCTCAAAAGTGGAGAGCCCAAAGTTCACTAGTAGTATACCCTTCACTCACATCAGGCATACCCAACTTCTCAGCAACCAAGGAGATCCAGTTATGCAAAAAAGTCCCTATCTTGTGTCTTTGTTAAGCCTTTTGCGCTCTACACACTCCAGACAGTAGGGAAAAAGATGTCTTTCAAGAAATGGGGAATGCAACTTCTTTCAAGAGAACAAACAGCCCTCAGTTGATATGAGGACAGGTTGACTACAAAGAACTGCTGCACTTTCTGCTATTTGTCAACAGACTTTGACAAATAGTCATGTTCCAGCCAGCTCATCTGAGTTACATGTGGCTGCACTACAGCTTGAATGAGCACTTGCTGTAGTTTGTTGGGAGAATTGAGCCAAAGTTGTCAGTCTTCACTTTGTGAAAGCATTTTGTATGACCAGTTTTACTTCTTGTTTCTATAAGTTACAGTGCTCCTTCGGAAGGATGTTCAGCACTGACCTCCGAGTCTGCGCAGTGCAACCAACTGCAAGACAGTCTCAGAGTAGACATTTGTCAGAGCACATATCCCTGTGTGATTCAGCCAGAAAGTGGAAAATGTTTTAATATACAGGGAATTATGTGCTATTCACAGTCATTTGGGTTTGAGACAAGCACCTTCAGCTCCGGAGGACCATCAGTGCGTAGGTCTGTTAATGCATAGTATGCAAAGAGCTGCCCAGGTAGTCCAGAGACTGCAGGGGACACCTCAATGTGCAGACATGGACGAGACAGGGCAAGAAGGTGGCCCCCTGATTCACTGACTCGGTCACCTTGCACCCACAGATACTTCAAAGAAGTCATTGCCACCACTGCAGTAGCAAAGCCTGCTTCCCCAAATGGACAGTCTCGTACTTCCAGGCGTTCCAGCTGTTGGCATCCAAGAGCGAGACTGGCAAGTCCCACATCACTCTCCCCCACGCTACCTAACATCAGCCACTTGAGCTTGCGTCCATACTCTCCTATGTGAGCCAATCCCTGGTCTGTCAGTCCCTTCTGTCTCAGGTAGATGCAAAATCGAGTTAGGTTTACACAGCCCTTCAGTAATAACTTCACACCATCATCAAGGGGCAAATCTGCAACATTCTTGACCCGTGTTCCAAGCACGATACGGCAATCTGTGAGATGCACACAGCCCTGCCCCACCATAGCAAGTGCAGCATTGGTGATGTCAGAGACATACAAGGTTAGATACTGCAACTCTGTACAACCTTGTGCAATAGCGACCACACCACTGTGCGATATATAGCCTGCATCATCATACTCCACTCGCAAGCGTGTCAACTTTTTGCATGTCCTGCCCAGCACTTGCAAACCCTCATCCCCTAGCACATTCCGTACCTGCCTCAAAGAAACAAAAGCCAAGGTGAGACTCACTAATACAAATCCTCAAATACTTAGTCTTGCAATATCACTAGGGGCCACAAGCAGTCTATACATAAAAGTATCCAGCAATTGGAATCCAAGTGGCTGGGAAGGACCAGACACTGTCCACTGGCATGGCAGCCAATTCCCATGAAAGCCATCAGCAGGGGCTCAGGCAAGGCAACATGAAGGAGGAACACAAATAAGTGTTCCAGACCCACAACAAATGTACATTCAGCAGAGTTTAGTCAATTACACACCTGCAAATCTTCCAATGCAAAGCAGAGATTCAGAAGTTCACAATGGCCTCTACCACTCAAAAGAGTGAACTTTAGGTCAAGTTTCTTCAGATTTGCAGCCACAGGTTGAAGGATTTGCAACCCACTGTCAGGCATGGCCCAGAGACCTGAGAGTGATGTCAAGTGCTGTGACAAGTAAATTGATACAGGAATACAGTTCTTTTCCTCCCCAAGATCACTGCAAGACCCTGTCCCGAGCTCCTTGAGGAAGGGTGCCTTGTTCAAAACTGGAGTGAGATCAGACATGTCAATTTCACCAACTTTAAGAGACACCAGTGACTTGCATCTTTCAACCAGGAGTGTCAAATCATCAATTGACACCGTCTCCAAACCCAACACTGCAAAATCAAGTACTTCTAGAGTTGAGTTGTTCTGAGCCAAATTATGTAACCAATCCCCACCTTCATCAATTACAGTACTTTCCTCTAGACTTAGCACCTTCAAAGACCTGCACACACACACACACACACACACGTACAAACACACATAAACTAACACAACACTCTTTAGACACGGCATGCGATGTATAGAGAGCACATTCCATTCTTTTAGAAGCTTACAATGAATCAAAGGCTGGCTGTAATAATCAGTCAACAAATGAACATGGTTTTGCAGCTTCAGATCCAGCTTCTCAGTTTCATCAACACATACAAAAGCTTGTGTTCTACTATCAGGCTTCATAATCTCCTCCAAAGTACTACTGCCTTCAAAAGGCATCTTCAGCTAAATCCTTCAATGACTGTTTTTCTTTGCAAGAAATGGTTCCCACAAACAATCACTGTAAACAATCTGTGTTTCCAGGTCCTTCCTTGAGCGTACTAAGCTTGCAATAATCATCAGAATGCTAACCGTGGCATAAATGTCACAGAATCTCATTTCAGACAGACAGAGACAGAGACAATGAGGTTGCTAGAATCTCAGCCAAGCTTGCTGAAAGTTCACGAAAGTTTTCTCAAATACTGACTGACCTGCAGAAGCGAGAGATGGGAAGGAGACCCCGTGTTGTGAAGCCGGAACACTTGTGTAGATGCAGGACTTGCAGCGAGGCGTGGAAAGGAGCTGAAGCCAGCAAGTGAAGATCCGCATCTCGAACCTCCGCCCGTCTCAGATGAAGAGTCTTCAAACACGCATACGCGCTTGCGAACTCCTTCAACCAAGGCTCCGCATAACCTCCCCAATCTTGCAAAAGAAGATCGTACTCTGCGGCCCGCGGCTTGCCTTTCAACATGATCCATTCCAGGCGCTTGAATCTCCTGGTGAGCGCGGCAGGCGCTATGGCATACATATTAGCGATGGTAACATCCTTCCTGGTCATGCCGTCCACTCGCCGCCACTGCCGACACACAAGCGACATCGCCGCACGATCTTGCGGATTCTCGACAAACTCAAAGACACGCGACAAGTTCTCGTCCGACAATACCGCCACTTTGTGCTGCTCTTTAGGCTGCATTTTCTTTCCGTCTTCCATATCCTCTTCCTCCTCACTTCTTCAACCCTCTCATCCAACGCCAAAAAAGAAGAAGGTTCTCGTCCAAAAGACAATACCGCAACTATATTGTTGCTACTGATTATGCTGCTACCGCTTGCTTCTTCCCCTTGCTGCAGCAGATCCACCTCCCTCTTCAAGTTTTCATTCTCAACACAACAGGTTCAAGAGACTGCCGTTCCTTTCCTTCTGCAACAGTCCTCCGCACGGCTTGAACCTCTCGTTCTACACAAGTCAGGAGAAAACACCCGCACTCTACAAAAGCGCTGCAGGAAACAGGAAGCAGCAATTCCGGGAAGAAACAAACCCTCGCGTGAACGAAGTTCTAGAAACTGAGAAGCTATTTTAACCCTAGGGTTAGCCTATAGTATTATTGTACTAGTACCCTAGTTGAATACCAATCCCACAAAAAGAAAAATATAATAATTTTTAAACATGCTGAAATTTGCCAAAAAGTATATTAATTTCAAAAGGAAAAATGAAGTATCTTTTGGACTATTTCATTTGTCAAAATGGAACCTTCCAAATTAAATAATTACTCGGCAAAGACCTGATGAACTTGGTATTCAACTATGGTGTACTGAGGAGGGCGTGTTGAATAGGCTTTTTTGTGTAGGTGTGCTGAAAAATTGCTGGATTTGGTAGTCTGAATTTGTTTTCTTAGTTCTCTTGAGTGAACTAATAGTTCAATTTGTAATAGCTGTTTATGAATAGGGTTCTAACACATTATTTGTGCATTTTGATTAAATTTTGTGGTTTAGATAATTTCATTTTTAAAATTTTTCTGAGTCTAGACTAAAAATAAAAAAATTTCAATTTTTTCCACTTTAAACACCCCCACCCCCACCCCAAAAGAAAAACCCTGATCTGAAGCAGGCCTTTTTTTTTCCCCAGTTTTGTGAGTTAGGGTAAATTGGTCCATCACCGATCACCTGCCTATGATTAAACATTTATTCACATTTTTATCATATGTGTTTCATTTTGAGTGATTCAAAATGTTATGGGAGTGCTACCTCCAGCTTTAGAAATCATCTTTGAAATGCAAAAGAAAAAGGAATTAAAAAAAATAACAAAAAAAAAAAACTTTTTAACATACGAAACGTGATTTTATTTTATTTTTTCTCTTTGGACCCCTCTTACTTCAAACCTCATAACTTTCTTAATTTTTATTCATTTTAAACAATTTAAAGTGCTATAAGAGCAGCACCTGAACTTCTACCAATCATCTTTCAACTCTAATAACAACAAAGCAACATGAAAAGAATTTTTTTGGTGTGTGGGAACCAGCCTTTCTAATCTTTGTAGTGTTTAGTGATTTATTTTCTATATATTCTTGACCCCCTTTACTTTGGGGGGTCATAACTTTCTCAATTCTATTTCATTTTTGACAAGTTTTTAGTGTGTCAAATGCACAAATAAGAGGGGTTCAATTTTTGTTGAGACACCAAAAACAATGAAGCTCTTCCCTTGGGTCCGGTCTGCCCTGAAGCGCTTAAGGGTTTGATCACCAGCCAGTGTACTCGAGTTGGGTTTGTGATCATTCACACGAGGACTTAGCCAAATTTGGCTACAGGTAGGTAGGTGTCAGAGAGGGAAGTAAAATATTTATCTTGGAAGGCTTCTATATTTTTGGGACATGCTAAAACCAATAGTCTAAAAACTGGCAATTTCAAAAAACATTTCCTTGAAATATGGCGACTTTCTACCATTTTTCCTCCCTAAAATTTCATTTGTATGAGTTGCAAAATGAAAGAACTGAATTTGAAAGTATGCCCCCAAACTAAAATTGAAGTTGAAATGAGTCCGAACGTTTTTGGATTTTGCCCAAAATTTGGGGTTATTTTCCCCACAAGACAGGGAATATGTGTTTACCAATTTTATTTTATTTTCCCTTTTGTGCAAAATTTTGCACAAATTAAGTGTCTCATGTGCTTAAAAATGATGGTCAGCCACAAGAGGATTTAGCTAAATCTGGCTACAAGACAAATTAGAAAATAAAAGAATCTAGGAATCCTATTACACTTTGGCCAACCACTAAAACCTATTAGTAAATATGGCGATTTCAAGAAAGAAAGCTAAAAATCTGCCCGAATCCCCCAAAAATCTTGATGATTTCAATACTTTTTTCCTCAATTTTTTCATTTATGCTTGGTATAGCCAGATTTGGCTAAATCTTCCTAGGAAGGATTGCCACTTTGGCTACAACAGAAATTCCTAAAAATTAAACACTGCTCACTAGGCACAAGGACTATTTTTCTTGTACTTTTATAATTACTAGTGTAGCCTGTACAGTTGGCCCAGGTGTGAACACATCGGGGCTCAACTGATTTTTCAATCCAAATGCAATTTTTGTAATTTGTTCGAATTTCCAGTAACAAAATCCACTAAAAAATCAATATCTTTCACACCTTAGTTCTGAAAATTATGAAATAAACTTTATTAAATCTGACTCACTGAGGGCTTTCCAAGAACAACAAGAACAACCCCCAATCTCAATACAGTTTTCAATTTTGTTTAGTTTTCATTGAGAAAATAATTCAATAAACAAATAATTGCCACACCTTAGCTTCAAATAGTCTCAAACTCAGTAGGTGCACCTCTACTCATCAAAAGAGCTTTCCGAAGATACCAAAAGCATAGCATGAAGCACCTTGGATTGGGAGATCTCAGTGGGACAAGACAAAACAAAACAAACTACCTTGCTTCATAGATAGATGTTGTTTATAGCCAAATTTGGCTAAGTCTTATTGTGGATGATTGCTACTTATATCACAAAATTGGACAAAAAATGTCAGTGGGAGAAATGTGTGTCCTATGTACTTCATTGCCAAAACCCAGCTACTTGATTGGTTCATCCATTTTAATGGCTATTCTTAACGTTTTGGGGGACCCGAATTTGGTGGGGGAATAAGATTTTGTGGCCCCATATTTACTCCAAATGTATTGGACCAAAAGTTGCTGTCGGGGTGTAATTTATTATAATTTGATACTAGTTTTTGACTTGGACCTAAGTGGATGACTTGAAATTGGGGAATTTTACTATTATAAGAATTGTGAGGTCAAAAAAGTGGGGGACAGATGTTCAGAAAACACCAAGTTTAGTTGAAATTGAACTCCAAAAACCTCAGAAACCTCCAAAATTTTGGGCTGATTGGATTGTTGAAATGGGAGTCCTAAATTGTTTTATGAGGAATTAACTTCAGTACACTGACGCTCACGTGTTGTGTATCATAGGCTTGTCCCTAGGAACAAAAGGAAAAAAATTTGTGACCAATGAGATTGCTCAAATGAGAGATTTTTAAGAGTTGCCTTGGTGAGAGTCTATTTATTTAGATGTTCAATGTGATTGCAAAGAGCTTTTAACAAGAATTTTGGTTTGGAGTTTGTGCATTGTTATCCTTCTCCGATTCTTCTCAAAGATTTTAGTCAAGGTGCTCCTCCTAGTATAGAAGACAAGATTCCAGCACATTTTTTGTGCTGCTTGTTGAGTTTGTTAGGAAAACATGCTTCTCATGCAAACATAATAGACTTTTCGGTAAAGTCACCCTGTCTTCACCTTGTCTTTGGGCATCCTTTCACCCCAAACCCCTCTTTCAGTGAGGTGTGCAAAGTAAAGAAATTCCATTAAATCTGGGTATGAAATGCTGAGAGGTTCGAGAGTAATTATAGTAAGTGTACAGGTAGGAGTAGCGAAAATATATGTAGCAGCAGTGCAGTCGCTCAGTAAAACGGAAAGAGGGGGTCAAAACAGGATGAAACTCAGTTTACTATGGTGTTTTTCTCAGTCCCCCCCCGCCCCCCGGCCCCTTGAATGCTAATGTACTTTTTTGGCCTTGGCCTACAAGGCAAGGATATTATGTTTAGATCATTATAGATTATGGGATTTTGGCCCATAGGTAATAGGTCTATTTTTATATGAGGATTTTTGAAAGATGATATGTTGGCTTGTCTTGAAACCTGAGATTAGTTGTAGAGTTATAATATCTTGAAGGAGTTTGGTTTCTTCTAGAGGATTTTTTGAAGTTTATATGTTTGCATGATGAAATATTTGAGTTCCCATAATTCTTTTTTTGCCTTAACATATATTTTTAATGCAAATGGCAAGGCCACAGTGTGACACGCCCCTTGATTTTTAATCTCACTGGGTTTTGGACCAAACTCAGGATTCTGGTGCTCTGTTTTTTTGACTTAAGGGAAAACTCAGATTCGGGCACCCAGAAAATTTGGTTTCGGTTTCTATTTGAATAAACTTCCACAGTCAAAAAGACAAACCCTGCTCAGAACCAAACGGTTCTCCACAGGGCTGCACCGTCAGGCCCGGAAAGGGGGCAACAGTGAACCAGCGCCCACCAGTGCACCATCAAGGATGGATGATATGTGATCAGGAAACAGTTTTCTGTTGGGTTCCAGTTCCCTGGATAACCAGGGTAGTTAGCTCAGTTGCTTTATTTACTACCTACCAACCAGGTAGGTAGTAAAAATGGCCTCTACCTACTATGTACAAAACTATCTACTTACCTAGTAGTCCCCTATTTTATTATCTACCTGTCTATATGTTAGACCTACTTCTTATAGAATGGCGTACCAAGATGAAACCAGGTAGTAACCCAGTTGAGTCTCATCCACAACTGAGTCGCAACAGGCATCCAGTGGATGGTGCACTGGTGGGTGCTGGTTCACTGCGGCACAGAAAGGGCGCCGGTCAGTGCTCGAGGGGGGGGGGGGGGGGGGGGGGGGGGTGGGGGGTGGTATTTAGGGTCTCGTCACTCATTCTTCTTCTTGAGTTGCATTCCATCAAGTGAACTTGCTTTGTTTTATTTGTTCCGACAAGCCTATCTTTGAGCATAATGTTCATGGCACTAGTTTCCAATTATTGGTTTGCATTTTGCATCAGTTGCATGGACTCACTTTGCTTTGTTTTGTTTCATTGAACAGGCCTTCTTGTCGATGAACTACCAGAGAAACAAACCGATGGACTCACATTCTGATGGTTTTAAAATTATTGTCACCGTCCTATGCCCTGCGATCTGCCTACGCTAAGTTCATGATGACCTTTGTGGTGGGTCAGATTCACCAAATGAGAGTCCGAGGGTCCTTATTTTTGGAATCTCCACCCCCCCACCCCCCCTCCTCCCCAACCCTGGGGCTTCTCAAAATTACCAGCCCTTCCAAGTTTTGTCCTATTCTCTTTTGCATTTTGCACCCATCATGTGAATGAAATAATTTTGCATCATGTTTGGAATAATGAGTTGCATGCAAATCCCATCTAAAACTACCCCCAACATATTATATGATTGTGTTGATGAGAAATGGAAAATTTGAAACTAAGAGTGAAACTAAGAGAGGACAAGAATGCAAGAATGAAAAAGAATATATGGAACAAAAAGAGGAAACAACCTCAAAAGATAAAGAACAAAAATGGGGATTGAAAGCCAAACATGTGAAAATGCCATTGAGTTAAATCATTTTATTTATTTGTGAGATTTTTCCAATTTTTAATAACACCTTCTTTATAGTGATTTTTATTTTTAATTTTTCAATTTTCTGATGTTGTATCATTGTCTAGCATCTCATGAGGGATTTAGCATTAAATGATGACAGATTTCTCGAACATGTCTACATAGTATAAATTCTTTTGTTAAAATAATGTTGCCAAACCAAAATCAGAGTTGAAATGTGGCAAAAGAAATTTCAATTATTTTTCTTGAGAATTTGGCAATTTTTTTCAGAAAAATGGGGAATATTGTAATAGAACATTCCCTTTTTATTTTTTATTTTCACATTTTGGCGAAATGTGGCACCCAAAAAAAAACCAAAAAAACCATTGCTTTGTCATAGGACCATGAACTCTATGAAATAAGGGACTTGGATCCCTATGGAAATTATACACAAAGCTCCGTTTTTCGACAAAACATTTGTCTTACCCCAAGGGTGATGGCTCAATGGGATAGCCCCTATCTGGGACCCTGGTACCTCAAAAAAAAGGTTCCCGTTTCAAACCCACTAGTATGCAGGTGAAAAAAATTGGAATATATACATTTTGAGTGTAAAATTCCACAAAATAAATTGAAACAATTGCCTAACTTTGGAAACCACTAAATTTTAATTAATTTTTTAATTTTTTAATAAAAAAAAACTAAAACTGCTGTCATCCATTAACATACTAGAATCTAGACCTAATCATCAAGAAAAGGATCCACTATATAATATGAAGCTCTATTTTGCATTATTGAGATGTAACTCACATTGATGGGAGACCCTCTTCTCATTAGAAGGGAACTTGTCTAAAGTTATCAAGAGGATATATTCAGACCATTTTTACCCACCCAATTTGCAATTGTGTGTCATCTTCAAAATTTAATATGAATATTTAATTTTTATTTAAAAAAAAGTTGCATGTGGATTGCTTAATAGAAATTGCCTAAATGATCATAAACTCCATTAAATTAGTGCACAATCCAAGTTGATTGCATTATGGGATTAACTAATGGGATATGTTTAAATTTACTAAACACTATGTTGTTGAGCTACAATCAACACAACTACAAAATGACATCTTAATGCTACAACATGGGTTTGCTTGTTTCCCATGTCACGAGCTTTTGATGAAATGGCAAAAGCATAAATCAAACAACTACATTGGTAAATAGGCACATGAATTTGAAGGAAGATCACATATTGTTCTCACCTGGGTTTTAATTTCAGAGTACTTATAGATCAACATTACTTACATTTTCCCTCTTGATAAATATACACATATACATCAACGAGCTGACCAATATAGTATTGTTGCTTTCAAAATATTGAAGTGTTGTTATATCTTGCTCTGACAGTTTAAAACTGCATCTTCACTTCCCATAATTAGATTACATTTTCTCAGTTTTTCCTTTTTAACGATCCTGGGTGTTGTTTTGTCTATATATAACATATAATATGTTGTGAACAGCTTGTTCAGATTATGTCATTTGTTTTTTGTTTAACATGCATTATATGTGGAACTTTGGTTTTACTCATCATATTGACATGTTGCACCTAAGTCTTGTGATCACCATGCAGATTGTTTTGTACTTGGGCTTTAATTTTAAGGCATGGGTTGTGCATTGATTTGCAAATTTAGCAATGATTTAAGCTGCAGGCTTTCTTCATATGCTTATCAAATCATCATCTTGTATGCATGTAGGCAAAAGTATGGTTGCACATAAAACATATTTATACACTCCCTACTACGCTGGCAGCTTTGACAGTAATTACATTATTTTCAGAAGTGTTGAAATTTTCAAAATTGAAAATAATTAATTATTTGACAGACATGTGTTGAATCTGTTGCAGTACTACAAGATATATATATATATATACATATATCATCTTATGCTGAATAATGTATGATTTCTATGTGATTTGTGATGCACAAGAGAGCGGACATCAGATGATGAATCACAGGTCGAGCTCCACCTCTCAGTTCTATATGGAGAGTAAAGTTGTTTCTTTCATGCCAAATTCCTTCTTGCATTGTACTTGAGGCGGAAATTATACACACCCTTCTCTAGACTGGAAAATGATATACTAGTACAAACTTTTATAACAACCAAAGCAAACAATTAATGATCTACCTGCCCAAATCATCAATCATGTATCATGATGGACACATCAATGTTGCTCTGGATTGCTCAAGTTAGAATTTTAAGGATTGGTGATTAGAGGTCCTTTTGCAAGTGCAATATGGAACTACATATATAACTCATGTTTTTTTGACCCAAACAAATCTGATTATATGTACCTGAAGCCCTCACATCTATGCTTCTAAATGCATGCTTTGCAGACATCTAATCCATGGTCAGTAGTATCACTTTGGCAGATGGGTTTGGAAAGCATGATCCAGCCTTCAAAAGAAATGACAAAATTTGTGAGTACTTGACAGGAATAGAAAAGAGTCAAAAAAGCATTTGGCTCTGGATTTTCTGATGACTCTATATCTGGACCTTATAAAATCAGCTACAACTTAAACCTACCAAATTTCTTGATGGCATGAAACAGATGCTAAGATTTTGAGCAAATCACCATCTGGAAACTTTTTTTTCAGAACCATTCCAATACAAGAAATTAGTACCTCCTTGTTGCTAAAGGTAGGTCCTCCTACAATCCAGCTGAAGAAAGTGGCAATGTGGCAGCTGCTGGAACTTGAAAAGTTCTAAGCAACAATACCCAAAATTTTTCTAAGCCTGTACAGGGTCTTTGCATAATGATCTTGATTTGTCCATTAAACTGAATGAGAGCAAGACTTGCTGCTCTGGTTGACAGAATGTGAAGAGAAACTAAACACTGCACCTCCTTTGAAAAGCCAAGTCTAAGTGTGCAAGCCACTTGAAACATTCCTTTCACCTGCTCATTCAAGACTGCATTTTGATCAACAGTATACTTTCTCAGCACATCTCAGCATGATGGGGACTAGAAACTTGTCCAAGAAATTGGCAGAAGCCATGATGTCAAGAAACTGAGAATGTCAACCTTTTCACAATTCTTATTTGCTCTGAAAAAAATCCTAATGGAAGCTGCTATGAATGCTGCATGCCACCTAAGCCAAAAAATGTCAAGCTTGTGAGCTCTTTGGGTGCTATACTTACCTTGTTTGCAGGAACCTGCAATAATGCTGTGGTTACCAAGTGAATCTCAAAAGAGTCTGTTTTCTCACCTTCCCTTGGTTACCAACCTCAGCACGTGGATCATTGACTGACCTAATTACCTCCCTCCATAAATTGTGTTTCCATCTTGTCTCCAGCTCGCCCATCAAATCCAATATTTTCTGATTGCCTCAGATTCATCAAAATCATCATCTCACTCCAACCAAACTTCTTGAGCTCCCTGTGAATTGCAGGATATAAATTGCTCATATGGATGCCAGGCATACCAGCACCCAATGAAGACATCAATATACTGCCCAGAAACTACCACCCATGCTCCTCATGGAATACAACTACCATGCACAGACACAATCTTTACCAGCCTTAGTCTATGTCCAATGGCAATTGTCTCCCTCGTGTATCATTGAAATCTGAGCTTGTTGTAGCTCCTGAATCCAATGGTACATGAATAGAGCCTTTAGATCCAAATTACTCCCAAACCCCTTGAAGTATTCACATCACTGCAGCACCTAGAACCCTAAACTCTAAAAACCTGCACAGTTGAGCGATGGGTTATTGGAGATTGTGTTCTTCTTGCCAATATTGGATCATGTCTCTAACAGGGATGTCTCTCTAGGTTCCTCACAGCCCGCTTGAGATCCAAACTCACAAAACAGTTTGTGCATTCCAGCTGCCCACAGTGGCACTAACAGTGAATTCAAGCCTTGCATCAAATCATTTCATAATTCTGGATTGACCCAATAATATGTCTGATTCCTGATATATACCTATTTGGAGAAATGCTGCCCCAACTTTTAGTAGAAGGAAATGCCAAACCCTCCATCCAACAAGCTCAGTAAAAACATCTGCGGTGATCCCACTCTTTCAACACTTCCTGTCAGGCACAGTAAAACAACCACCCATGACCATCAACCCTTCTTACTAATTCTCCTTGAAGGTGCTAAATCCTTGAAGCATTCCTTCAGTTTTAGTTTTGTGCAAAATCCATCTCTCACCCATCAAGAGATCTTCAAATGTACTATTGCCAGAACCATCAGAAGACAAAATCAAGAATCACCATATAGTGTCACCACGAAAGATTCAATGCATTTTTCATACTACTTGATATAATTTGAGGTCACCATTTTCCAATTACCTCATGATTGCACAATTCAATGCACAGAAAAGAAGAACCACATTACCACATTCCATTATGCATACCAAGACCACACCATTGCACACCTTATAATACTCAAGATTACTATTCCATTTTAAAGAAGAACCCAACTTGGGGTATTGTGCAAGGATAGGAAACACATATTCAGGACAATAGGGTTTTTTGTGTGCATGGATGGGGGGAACAACAGTCTGTGGCAGTAGGGGAATTTGATTGTGACAATAGGGGAGTTGCCATGACAAGTCCCTTTTCCAAAAACACGCTTCATTTTTTTTCACAAATTTTTTTTGGGGAGAAATTTCTATAATTAAGACTTGAACACTACTAAAACAATATAATTTCAACCCAACTTAATATACAAGTATACTAAAGGTGCATTCATACTTGGTGTTAAGGACTTAGGTGTTATTTCCCCTAACATCAAGCTAGTTATTTAGGACCTAAACCCTATTTACCACAAAGATTTTATCTTAAGGTAACATTCACTTAATATTAAACAATCACCCATTTAACATTGGGTGCCACCTAAGATGCCACCTAGATTTTCACTTAACACTGACTTAGCATTAGGTGTGAATGCACCTTGATACAAATAACAAATATTCACTCTTTGCCCTTCTTACGTTTACCCTTGCCAAGATTTACCAACTTGTAAAGTCTTCATATTGTTACCTGTATTGGGAGGTTTTCAAAGCCTCTCTCTACCTTTCTTTGGCAGATAGGTTATGTATTTTGAAATTATTTATTTATCCTTAGCCAGCTGATGTAGCAAAATAAATATATACCCATGCAACACCCATCTAAACCAATAATGCTTCTGTGAATGACAATCACACATGACATATATTGAATTCTAACTTAGAATGGCCTCCATATATGATGATTCTTTTGGAATCTGGAACCCTAGTTCCTGGCATTGGAAGAAAATGTCAATAGAGGTTTTATTCCTAGATCTCTCTATAAACAAGTATACCTAGCAACTTGAGTTGACAAATGCAAGTGCTAAAGATCTTGTAGTCTCCACTTACTGGCGACCAGCTCTTCCCTGGGGCGGCTAGCCTGGGCTGTTTCTCCTCTCTTTCTGCAATGACTTCTCTTCCCAGTTATTTTGTTTGGTGAAATTTCATTCCCAGTTACACATTTGATGCCCCATTATGCTGAAACTGGCTGTTCTCGCCCCCTTGTCGCCCGACTTTACGGACGACTTTATTGTTACTAACAAAATTTTAAAATGAAGGGCCTTGCAGAAAACAGAAGATCCTCCAATATTAAAAAGAAAACATAATGAGGACTTGTAGAAAAAAGCCAAAAGAAAATGTTTTAAAAGCAAAACCTGAAGTGCTGGAATGAAACATGGCACAACTAGTTGCAAACAAATTGCATGTGAGAAACAAGTAGATGCCCCAACAAACATTATAATAGAATATGGTTATTTCTTATTGAAGTAGCAGACAACCATGTAAGGTGAACTTTGTGGTTTCATCCACTACAATGTGAAATATGTGATGTTCATTTGTGGCACATATTATATTAATATTACATTTTGACATTAGTTTCAAACGCACATCGTGTCAAATTAATGCCAAATTCTAATATTAATGGAACATGTGCCATGATAAACATCACATATTTTACAATGTAATGAATGAAACCACAAAGTTTACCTCACATGTGTCTCATGAACCAAGCCCTACAATTGTAAAAAAACCATATTTTGATCTAGTGAAACAAAAAAATTCTCAGCTTAAAACACATGTCAAGTATTGCTTATAAGATGCCCCACTAGGCTCTATAGGACCTCACATATTTTGTAAGGACTGAGCCATGGCATCATCAAAAACTGACAGGGCTTGAAGTGGAGGAAGTTGCCCAAACATGAGCAAACTCTTGAAAGGCAAATTAAGAAGAACAATAGCTTAGTACCTTGGTGAATTTGGCACATGAATGCCAAATAATTTATTTACTTTTGGATTCTTGGTTTAATGGTTTAATTTTTAATTTTGAAAATTTTGACAATAAAGAATGAATTTATTGTAAAGTACCTTTGTGTCTAGCAATTTGGAAATGTGATCAGGTGTACCTCTATTTAGTATTCTCCTTTCAAGACAACCAAAAAAAACCAAACTTTACATCTTAAAAAAATTTCTCAAAATTTTGACAAATTAAAAAATAATAAAAAGAAATTGGCAGATTAAAAAATAATTTAATTTATGCTGAAGCTGCCAAGGTACTACACAATATATGTCTCATAAGAAATACATCTCTTGAGAAATCTGGATTCTCATGATTAAGGTTTAAACTTTCTCTTTTAAGTGAAAGAAACACTTAAAGAAAAACTTGCAGAAAAGGACTTACAAAAAACCGTGAACAAAAAAGGACAATTCAACAAAGACCAAACAAGAAGGAGAAAACCAAAAAAAATACTCACTGGCAATATGAACGACAGCAACAGACTTTCAATTGTTCAGAGAAAATTCGACAAAAAAGTTGCAATTTTTTTTTGGAAAAAGCTAAATCCATGCAATCCATGCAACAAATGTGACACAAATCCACAAAAACTACATGACAACTGCAAATTGCACTCACTAATCAGGATTATTATAACCTAATCTGAACCAGAACTCTCTAATTATCAGAATTTGCACCAGTACTGAAATTAATGCCTACAGGCTTGTAGATATGTACAAATACTAATGTTGCAATTTTTAGTAGAAAAAGTAGCTTCCTATGTGTGGTGCAGGGCTCGCAAATTTTCAGTTCAGCAGCGAATGGCATGCGTTTCTTCAGACACCTGTTGGGGGAGGGAGGCGACAACAAAAATTTTTTTTAAGAAAAAAATGCTTCTTTTTCAGCATGGAGCTAAAAGGTAGATGCTCCAATAGACTCCGTTTTCATTACAAAAATTTGTAAAAAATAAATCTATGTGTAAAATATATGGGATGACTCTTCACATACTGGGGGCTGCCCCAAAAAAAAAATCACATGAAGAGAATGGTCCGAGGGAGTAGGAAGTGGGTGGTATTCTTCAGTTCAAAAGGTCCAGACAAGAGGTCGGACAAGAGGGTGAGATGTGTGCTCCTCATGCATGGCCCACGAATTTCAATGTGTTGTTTTGGCGTGAGATCAATGCAGCAGCGGAGGAGGGCATTGCACCTCAGTTTGCATTACACCTGCAATGCAATGCAAACCAACATTCTGCGAGTGTAATGCCCTGCTGCCAGGCATTATGGAGTGTAAAAACCACAAGGCAGCTCCCCTCTCCCACCAGCCATCCGTGGCCGTGTAGAACATGTGATTTGTTTTGCAAAATGGAATGCCCACCACCACCCAGTGTTTTACAATGGGAATTAAGAGGCCTAATCGCCATGGGTCTTTCGCCCACCCTTCCCTAAGATGGAGAACCTTATAGGCGGGTATTGGATTTTGTCCATAACTATTGATTCCAGTTTTCCAAAATGCTTAGCTTATTGGAGGAACTGCGCTGCTGGTTCCCATGCTTTTTTTGGGGGGAACCAATAGGAACCAAAGAAACTCAAAGAACCTAAGATATTCATGAAAGAACTGGTTTAAAAATCTGATTTTTTTAACATTTCGGGAACCATGGTTACTATATGCTGGAAACTGGTTCATTGGAATTGTTTTTTTTTTGGGAGAACCATGGTGCTGAACCCTGATAACCGCCCGGGTCTATTCCTGTCTCTAATAACCATGTAACATTCTTACCAGTGTTGGCCAGTTCTTCCATCTTAAGAGACCCCCCTCTGGTCTCGGTTTTCACATTTCAAATTTTGTTCCGAGGTTTTCCGTGTGTGTGTGTGTGTGTGGGTTTGAGCCCAGTTCTTCAAATTTCCAAATTAAAAATTCAATATTTGTTTCACTTTGAGCGGAATTTTTTGAAGTGAAACACACCGCCCCCCCCACCCCCACGACCTTCCGTCCCCCTTTTTGAGTGGAGAACTTTGCCAAGAGTTGCCATGAAAAGACATGAAGTAGCCCATTTTCAAACAAATTAGAGAATTTTGTTGAGAGTTGCCAGGAAAAAACATGAAGGAGGCCATTTTCAACGAATTAGAACATGGGTGGACCCGACTTTCATGCCATGTCTGTTTGTCACAAACGGCTGATCAATTGTCAAGTGTACCCACCTTCCCCATGTACAATACAAAAGAGGGTTTTGGTGTGGGAGTGGGGGAGGCTTTTGCTTCCGGTGTCATCATGAAAAATTGAAAAATACCATGAAGTTCTAGGGTGGGACACACCAGCTTGCAATGGTCTTTGGCTTTGCTAATGAGTTCGAACTTCGGTACACCCACATATACTCAACAGCCAGAAAGGAAGTTTGCTTGCTTATTGTTCACCTCTCATCTCTCTAGAAAACCCCCAACCCACTCATCCATCTCACCCTCAATTATCCATATTGTCTTCTACAAATAATGGAGCAAAAAAAACCTAACAAAAATACCCAAGAAAAAGAATGGATTAAAAAAAAACCCTAACAAAAACCCTCACATACATACTTGTAATTTGGGTTTAGGCAAGGAAACAAACAAAGTCCCTTTTTGGTACCTATCCGTGCACTTGATCCATCGACCTAGTTTGTTGCCCTTATCCACTAACATATTATTATTCCCAACTTTCCAAATAGGTGAGTTCTAGGAATATATTATATAGTCAACTAGCATGACAATGTGGTTGGTTCTTGGGTTCTAAAACTTACACATGGACCTTGCTTTCTTTCTTATTAGATTCCCAAACTTGAAACCTAGATGTTACTAGGTTTTGTTTGGTTTAGGTACTATTAATTGTTTGTCTGAGTTAGGCATAGTGATAGTAATGCATTATTAGCACCAAATCCTTCTTTCTTTTTTTAAATTTGTGAAGTTTCTCATCATCCATCAACAGGACTTACCTAAATTTGGACTTACAAATTTAGGGTTCCTACTATAATTTGGTGACTTTGTTGGAACCTAATTCTTCAAATATGGCAAGTTTAGATATTTCTTTCCTCATAATGTGACAACTTTACCCCCCCCCTCAAAAGTGCCTTTTGCATGTTTCCTTATTTCTTTGGCTAGGTTGTGAAAAATTCAACCCAAAAACAAAACAACCTGATTAGCAATCCTAATTTCTAATAAGTGCCTTTTTGGAAAAATAACCATTTTTTGCACACAAAAGTGGGGAAATTCAAAATTTTAAGTGTTAATTTCACAAAATTAGCCAATTTTTTTTCGAAAAAATCATAAAATTTTCAATAATTATTTTTGAAAAAAGAAACTCTAGTGTCTTTTTTTTCAAATTTGTGATAGGAGTGGCAATCATCCATAAGATGAATAAGCTAGATTTGGCAATGAGAAAATATGAAATTAGGAAATATCTCGCATCCTTCTATATTTTTGCCTACCCATTGTTATAATTTAGGAAAAAATCCAGCAATTTTTATTAAAAATTTAATTTTCTTTCGAGATTTGGCTTAAAAAAAAAACTCAAAATTCACTAAACTTTCACCAATTTGAAAATAATAAAGTGGCATTTGACAAAATTGTGCCCTAAAAAAAAACCCCAAGGACTAGTCCTAGTGGGCCATTATCTAATTAATACATTTAGAAAGGACATGAGAAGAGCTAGAAATAAAATGTAGATGAGAAACATCCATACCCCAACCAAAAAAGGTTGATTTAAAAAACAATAATAATAATAATATTATTATTATTATCCATGAAGCAAACGCGTGTCCCCACGTTCCCGATTTGCCACTACGTAAAAGAAATAACCTGAAGTAAAAGAAATCTCCTCGTCTCTCTCTCTCCTGCGACTGCGTCTCTCTCTCTCTTCTCTCTCTCTCTCTCTCTCTCGTCTCTCTGTCGCATCTCTCTCTCTCTCGTACGCGGTTTTGATTGTGTGCGTTTGATGCTATTCAGTGAACATTTGGATTTGCCATTCGGGTGCCATTCATATCATCAATTCGTTGATGTTGTTGTTGTTGTTGCAATGTTGTTGTGGCATGTACTAGTCTTGGAGGATTTACCTGCTTCTTCTTCATTGCCCCCTTGTTGGGAACTCTTAGATCCCTGAGGTGATACAGATCTCTTTGTTGTTGTTTTTGTTGCTGTTGCTTGTTTGTTTTTTTTTTTGTTTGCTTGATTTTTGATTTTGGGTTTTGTTTGTTCTTTGCTGATTTGAGCACCTGGGTGGTGTTAGATCATCAGATTCAGCTTTGGATCACCACCAAAGGCAAGAAGGGTGAAGTGAGGAGGCACACGATGAGCTTGGTGCTTGCATCCTCCTCAGTTATGGATTTGAGGAAGTGGTGGAGATTGCCGTGATCTGGTTTGGATTTTATGAATTGAAAAAGGCGAGTCCACCGAGACTTTTGTGTGTGTGGGACGTGGGGAGTTTGGACTTTGGGGGGTTTCGGGTCGTATTTTGTGGCGAAAGAGGGATGGGAGAGGGGCAAGCAAGGTGGAAAAGAAGAGGAAGAACTTAGGGTTTGGGGGTGAGGGGAAGAAGGAAGGGTGGGGGGAAAACTGGGCCTGACAAGAGGGGGAGCACACGCATCTATGTCAACCGACAACCAGAAGGGCTTGGCCCTGGCTGTCAGCTCCAGTCTCTTCATTGGTGCCAGCTTCATCATCAAGAAGAAAGGTCTCAAGCGTGCGGGTGCCACAGGGATTAGAGCAGGTAGGTGAGGAATGGTGTTTGTGGGCATGATGCCAGATTTTAGGGTTTCTGTCTCTAGGGGAAATCATGGAATGGGTAACAAGAGCTTCGAGGATGAGAGAGAGATTGATGATTTGCAGGGGTGACTGTGGGCACTGGCAGGAGTGGGAGGGTATTCGTACCTTTATGAGCCACTATGGTGGGCAGGCATGATCACCAGTAAGCTTCTTCTTCTTCTTCTACCAGGATGTGAAGAATTGGTTTCAGTACAGCTTTGCTGTGAGGTGATTTTGGTTTTCTGCTCTGTCAACTGCTGATGGGTGGGAGAGTGAAACTGGATGATGGCAGTGCTTGTCGGGGAGGTGGCCAACTTCACAGCATATGCATTTGCTCCAGCTGTTCTCGTTACGCCTCTTGGTGCACTGAGCATCATTGTGAGGTATGGTATAATGGATGTGGTTTTGGGGGATGGGGCAGTGCTACAAACTCAATTTGTGAAGCTTTACTTGACTTCATGAAGAGGGAATTTTTGCTAAGCATTTATATATCATGTATATATGGGGGGGGATCGTAACTGCAGTGCAGTCTTGGCACACATTGTGCTCAAAGAGCGATTGCATACATTGGGTATTGTCGGCTGTGTGCTCTGCATTGTTGGCTCGACCACCATTGTGCTCCATGCACCGAAAGAGCAAACCATTGACTCTGTAGAAAAAGTTTGGGGTCTTGCAACTGAACCTGGTATGTCTTTCCATCCATTTTTCTTAACTAGGAGTTTTTCCATACACAGTAGTAAGATGCAGGCTATGTACAGTTAGCATGTAGGATGTGCAGTTATGAGATTCAAGAGGGTGTAAGAGATGTCAGATGTGTGTGCAAACCAAGATGTTGGCACAAAGTTTTTTTTGATGGAAAAGGCTGCATGTTGTTTGGTGGATTTTGGAACAGCATTCTTATTGTACACAATGGCAGTCATTGCGTTGGTGTTGCTTCTCATTTTCCATTATGTGCCACAATGTGGCCATACACATGTTCTGGTCTACATTGCAATCTGTTCTCTTATGGGCTCCCTATCGGTACCTATTCTGTGTCCTTTTTTGCTTCTCTCAATGATCAAGCTTTAGATTGTCAAGACACAGTATTTAGTTCTCTGTTTTGTCAATTTTTAGTTATTTGTGTGTAATCATCCTGCTTCTTCTTTCCTTCCTTCTCACAGTTGAGATATACCCTCCATCTACTCTTTCTGGTTTGTTGATTTGTTACAGCACGCACTGATTTGGATTGTTGTGTGGTGGCATGCACCCAAGGTGATGAGCGTCAAAGCACTGGGAATTGCACTGAAGCTCACTTTCCAGGGACAGAATCAGCTGATTTACCCACAGACGTCTGTGTTTGCGATGGTTGTTGTCACCTGTGTTTTGACACAGATGAATTATTTAAATAAGGTATACTTCTCTCCTTGAGGGACATTGCAATCTTGAGGCATTGCTGACAACTGTTGTATACTCTCCCTCTCTCCCTCTTGTTCTTTGTCTTTTTGCATTGGACTTTTTTTGAGGCAAATGTTCTGCAATGAACAGTGTACAGTTGCAAAATGGTGGGCACCTGTTGTTTTGATGTAGGCTCTGGACACGTTCAATACAGCTGTGGTTTCACCCATATACTATGTGATGTTTACATCACTTACAATTCTTGCCAGTGCCATTATGTTCAAGGTTTGGGACCTGTGCAACCACGAGAATTTTTAAGTCTTTCTATCATATCATTTCGGGTTCCAGGCATTTTTGAAGTTTCTGTCATGTGGTTGAGTAAAAGAGGAAACCTGGATAAGAAACGAAGGCCCTTGATCACTAAGGAGAGAACAATTTTGTCTGATATGATGCAGGACTGGGACCAGCAGAGTGCATCACAAATAATAACAGAGCTCTGTGGGTTCGTTACCATTTTGTCGGGCACATTTTTGCTTCATGCAACAAAGGACATTGGTGATTCCTCGTCAACCATGGGTTCGCTCTATTTTACCTTTCGCACCCCAACTTTCCTGCTGTCATTGTCCATAGGTTTGTATCCAATGGGCAGTAATCTAGCCATCACAGGCCCAGGAATGTGTTTGTCATATCTTAAACCCTTGCATTCCTGCATTTGGCTATTTCCAATAGTTTGATACACATGTGGGGGGTTTAACAAATGAATCACTCGCATCAAGGGAAAAAAAATGTACATGCAGTAATGGGGGCTGTTTAAACTGTAATTTACAGCTCCCGAACTGGACTCTACAGTAGTTGGTTGCGACTGGTTTGAAGCATTACGTTCCAAAGCATTCCATTTGAAAGCGTTGACATTGGATGCACTCTCATGGGCAACGCCCATTTTTCGTTATCTTTCTGCGGGGAGGAGATCTGGTGATTTTTAGTGGCCCTTCTTTCCAATCTGTACAACGCACACAGCCAATCTGAGTGCCCTCCCTGTCGGGATGTGCTGAAAGAAAGGCTTTAGCTTGTTACAAAATGTAGAGGATTAGTATCAGAAAAATACATGCCAATAGTTGGAATTGAAATGTGGCCCTTGTTGTATCTTCATTTGGAAAAATAGTTCATATGAACTCTGCTAGATCTCATTGTTGGGTGATCCTGATTGAGTGAGCATGTTGAATTTGTGTAGGTGGCTTATATGGTGGGCTACCAATTACAAGCATGCCCAATCGTTTATCAATGTCAGCACATGTGAAGCGACCAGAGGACACAATGGAGAATGAAGAAATCCCTCTTCGGCGAACAGACTCACTCCGGACGCCTTGACAACTTTTCAGTTTTCAATTATTGCATTTGGGAAATCAATAGTAGAGGAGAGACTGCCAAGTCTTCCAAGTTGGCCAAGTTGAGCAAGTTGAGCAGTGCAGGGGGAGGGAGGGAGGGAGGAGGACAAAGATGGCACATCCAAAAGTGCATTGAGAGTAATGTATCGATTCTCTACTGAGCTTCTCATCAGGCAACAACAGAAAGAAGACAAAAGTGTAGAGTCAATTCTTTCGGAGGCGCTCGCGCTGTTCTGATTACTTGTAATTACATGGATCCTATCAAATACCAGGTCTGAAACCGTTATGGTGGTGGTGCCAATATGAGAACTTCCAAATTGTCTCACTCCCGCTGTCCCCATCCCTTTTTCTTCCTCCTATTGTTATTCTCCATTGTTGTTAGGCAGTAATGCTATTTTGAATCACAATTGCTGTAGACAATATTAGTTTATTTGCATTTCATTCACTTCTTTCTCTCGACCAATTGGTGATTGTTTAAAGAGCCATGTATCTAAAACTCTCAAGTGAAGCACCACCCATGGGGCCTTGGACAAGTCTGACCCTGCATTTTGGGAATTTTCCCCACCTGGGGGCTTTTACCCATTGTGATATACGACAAGTTGGTCCTGTGTTTTAGGAATGTTACATTCTTGGGCGATTCTTTTGAATTTTTAAAGAAATGTCAGTTTTGGTTCATTAAATATTTCAGAATCAAAGAATTGCCAGTTCTGAAGAAAATTCAGAATGAAACAGTTCAGATCACCATGTGCCCCTGCCCTAGGGTGCTGACACGATCCTTGATCCAGGAGGGAGCACGAAATTGTACCATGTTACTTGCCCTCAATTCCCACAATGAAACCTCTCCAAGGTTGTTATGATTAGGTTTTAGCCTTTAGGCCTGTGCATGTCAAGTTGTTCATCAAACATCAAGCTTGCCTTACTTGTACATGACAAATGGAAGATGGTTTCAATGGCCTTTTCAAACCCTTGAATGAATGTATGCCCATTACAGGTGTGTGTTAGAAAATGAATTCATTTGTTGTCAGTTAGAAAGAAATGAAATTTTAAACGATGTTGAATTGAACTAATTAAAAATCTATTAATCAATGTAGAGGAAAGCCTTTAACTAATCTTATTTAGCTTTAAATTGAAAAGGAGAAGAAAACAGCAAAGAAAATGAACATGATCATATTATCAAACAACATACAAATCCAAGAAAATGAATCAAACTAGTTTTCTTGGTTAAGAAATTTAGATTTTATTTGTTTATCAAAGCACAAAAGGATATAAATAAATAAATAAATAAAACTCAAGTACTTGCACTAATCCCAACCACAAATCCCAAAATTGAATTGCAAAAAAATTGAATTTCTAGATATTGGCTATCCCTAGAAATCCTAGAAATAAGAAAATTTTAGAAAAATAGTGGAGAAGCATATAAATAAATAAATAAAAATCAGGTATTTGTATGCTAAATGTTCTATCAATTCATCCCAACCATACACCCAAAATTGAATTAACAAAAAGTGGATATCTCTAGATCCTGGCTTTCACTAGATAACATTGGGAATTAATTTTTTTCAAAAAATTTTAATCCAAGAAAATGGGAACCTAGTTGGATAAGAACACACTAGATTTATATTTACTTATTTAAGCACAAACTATAAACTAAGTAAAGAGTATAAATAAAATTCAGATATTTGCATGCTAAATGCTCTACCATCTCATCCCAATTACCCATCCAAAATTGGATTGCAAAAACAGTGGATTTCTAGATATTGGTTAATATCTAGAACTGGGCAAAGAAGTGGTGAACTCTTATTAGTGTGATTTTAAATTCCTAATTCAATTCAGGAAGTATTTGTTCTGGCCAAAAGGAGGGAATGTAATCACTCACTATTTCAATGCCCAATATGGCACATGAGAGATGGCCATCCACCAAGCAGACTACACTAGTGCTAAGAATGAATGGGTTTTCTTTTACCACGTTTCTAGTGCTGGCAGCAGCAAGCACTTGATTGCATCCATCTGGATGTTCAAAAACAACTTCTCCACGTCTTGCAACTCTAATTGACAAGATAAGTTTTGGGCACCAAAGTGCCATTTATCATCATGCACCTTCTTCCTTTGGAATTACGACATTATTCACAAGATGGTGAAGCTTGGGTTGAGGGAAACCTCCTTTATGTACTGCTTATGCCTAGGTTTCTTGTTGTTTTGCAGGAACCTCATAGACCCAAAACACCATGACAGATGGAAGAGGGAGAAGGTAAGGAGGAAAATAAGACAAAAAGGAAGCGCAATTATATATCCCCAAAATATATTTCACAACTGTTTGCTGATCTTTCATGTTTTGCATTGGAAACCTCTTAAACAAAAATGCGTGAATTTATCAGTTTGTACATAATTGCAGTTTTGCTAATAGTGATATCCGTAAAGTCAGGAAAAGACAGGGTGAGTACCCCGAATTTGGTCATACACAGGGTGAGATTCAAAAAAAACCTGCAAAAAAGTACATTAGCATTCAAGGGGGGGTGAAACTCAGAAAACCATCAATTTTGATGGTTTTCTGAGTTTCACTCTGTCTTTCTTTTTTCCTGAGCCCCTCCTCGGCTGCTACATAGATTTTCACTGCTCCTACCTGTACAGCTACTATAATTCCTCTCGAACCTTGTGCATTAAATGCTGAGATTCAGCACTTCGCACTGAGTTTCAGCATTTCATACTGAGGTTTCCTTACTTTACGGATACCACTAAAAGAGGGGTTAGGGGGTGAAAGACAGGGTGAACACAAGGTGAAGACAGGGTGACTTTACGGATTTCTTTAATGTGCGACTTTAGTTTGAACATAACCTGCATTTGGATCTCTCAATCCCAACCATCATGGGTGATTTTTTCAAGCACAAATTGCAGTTTTCCACTTGAATCTCTCAAACCCAAACGAGTGGATTCTAGTGAGTTTGAACAGAATTGCAGTTTTTCATTTGAATCTCTCAAAAACCTAAACGCTCTCAGTGATTTCTTAGTTTGAACACAAATTGGAGTTTTGCATTTGGGATCTCTCAATCCCAAGTCAGGGATTCTTTGTTTGAAAGAAAATGGCAGTAAATTGCACTGGAAATTATATCCCAAACCCCAAATCAATGAAATTTTTAGTTTGAACAGAAATAATTGCAGTAAATTGCATTTGGAATCATCTCTCTAATCTCGAATCAATGAAGTTTTAGATTGAACAGAAATAATTGCAGTAAATTGCACTTAGAATCATCTCTCTAATCCCGAATCAATGAATTTTTAGATTGAACAGAAATAATTGCAGTAAATTGCACTTAGAAT
>Ga0116231_10000337_pt1 | contig 75953 bp, 48 predicted proteins | sample S1TSphgellanicum_2_FD_89695 | JGI IMG/M metagenome (GOLD analysis project Ga0116231, IMG submission 89695) | Host-associated microbial communities from peat moss isolated from Minnesota, USA - S1T2_Fd - Sphagnum magellanicum MG | ecosystem: Host-associated > Plants > Peat moss > Unclassified... | reverse complement strand
AAACAAAAAACACCATAAGAAAAAAAAACCAAAGAAAAGAAAAAAAAAAAAAAAACACCAAATAACAAAGAAAAAAAAAAAAAAAAAAGAAAAAAAAAAAGAAGAAGAAAAAAAAAGAAAAATAATGCAATAATTATAATAAAATAAAAAAAGGGGGGGGGGGGGGGGGGGATTAATCCTTTTCGTGCTAGGAAGTTATCTCACCCACTGCCCCTTTAATGTCACCTACATGTAAATTGTGAGATTTAATAGTAATGGGAGATCTAGAACAAACATCACATGTTAACACAATTTTCCTTTCTATAGCAAAGGTTAAAGCACGTTGAAGAGTAATACTAACACGTTGCTTGAAAAATTGAATGAAAAAAGACAAGGATAAATGACCTCTTGATCATTTATCATGGAAAAGATGAACACATTCTTTGATAAAACAATCCATATCTCGCTTGGGTGCATTGTGCACTTCCATGGCCATCAGAATAAAATGGTGCCCTTCATGAAACCTTCTATACTTGCGGATCTTAGCAGTGGCATTAAGTTCCATAATTGCACTTGCTGGTCAACTAATGACACGAAACCATCGTCTCTTACATCGGGTTAGTAACCACCACATTGGCAACGAAGACTTGGTCCTCTCGGGTCATGTAGAGATTGGTTCATAATGAAACCCATAATGTAAAGGTGTACCATTGCTCTATTCATATAACATGCCCATTCTTTCAAGCAGAAACATACATGACGTTTTGGATGGTGTCATGTGTGGCTCTCTACTAATTTCCAAATGGGCAACAAACTAAGTCTGTGCCAAATGCGTCCAACCTATGTCCACATTCACACGTGATAAGACTAGATGCCAAAGGTTGAATTAAATGAAGATGAAAATGCAACGTTGAGGTGAAAGTAAAATGTGCGATGCGAAACGAACAAATAGATGGCCTAACAACCAACCATAGCCCTACCCCCTTGCCTAAACAATAACAAATGCGAGCTCTAGATGTTGAGGGAATGGAGTCATCCTCCAAGACAAACTTAAGGGATGTGTCATGGTGGATGTCCATCAAAGATGCCTATAGTGCTTAAGGCGCCAATAACTGTTAGATTCCTAAAAGAAGGGTGCATTCTTTTAGCTGCAAGATGAAAGACATTTCACATTGGATGTAAGCATGATTGAAGCAAGTGTGGGCCTTTCTCAACCTGAAAAACATACTCCTCCAAAATGGGTCTATCAAAAATACGAAACCTAAAGCACAAATATGGAACCATCAGAGCCCAACTCCCCAAAAAAATAGATGGGGCACAATCCTCCATAAAAAGAAGGCCTATACCACTAAAGGATATCGGTAATAAAACCTAATGCTTTGCTAAAAGGCCCTAAAAAGATTCCCATGATCTTAGACTCATAATGTCCCAACATATTTGCATAATTCTTTTGATGAAACTTGCCAAAAGAAATAAGAAGGAAGAAGGAGGTACTATTCATGTGAGATAAGAAGGTCAACAAACTACATGAAGACAAAATGCCCAAAACAACTTGGGTGTCTCCTAGGAGAGGGAAACCATTAATATGCACCACGTTTTAAAATAAAACTGCATCCAAAAAATGCATGGGAAAGTCTTAAGAACCCATTGGCACACCTAAAATGCATTGGCCATTTATGACCAAAGTGTAGCCTTGAAGAATCTTTATGCATGGAGAGATCCCTAATGGATGTCGAAACCTGCATTTTGACACCTTGACCCTAAGCCCAACTAGGTTTAATTAGGTTGAAAGGTGGTCAAAGGCGCAATTAATTTCATTCATAGGCCCCACAATGTGGGTATCGTCCGTTAGGGATGAAAAAACATGGTTGGGGGCCCACGCGATGGTTTCTAAAAGAATTCGATAATGGGCCAAATCAAATAATGGACCTCTTAGGGGGTCACCTTACTTCATGCTTAAACATGACTCAGTAATGGTGACCCCCTCCACATGCCACCCATGCTAATAATAAAGAGAAAAATGAACACCATAAAACAACATGGTAAAGGGGACAATGCTTGCCAAAGGCCCCTTAACATCATATCACTTTTTAAAAATAGTAGTTCGAAGAAACACTATTAAAAGTGTATTTGATGACCTACATCACGGCCCAATCAGGGTGTAGGTCAAGGAAACTTCAGATGTTAAAAGGGATGGCTTCATAGCCTCCAGGGGTTGATACTCCAAATTGATACAGGGATAAGTGTTCTTGAAATTGCCCCCAAAGTTCTAGGATAATGGAATGATTAATAAGTCAAAGAAACACCTCACTTATGGTAGTAAAATGAAGACCACCAATGTCTTTTGCCATTACCAACAATCTACTAGCCCCCAACATTAGGGCCACCGACCTAAGGATCTCCCCACAAGTAGCAACAACAACAACCTGGAATAATTCTGAGAACCCTAAGGATTGGTCCTCCAATATGAAGCATCTTGAAAGATATTCATATACCATCCTAGAAAGCCCACTTGAAGACAAATGGGGAGTAGAGGCTAATGCTCGAGCAAACAAAGTCCTATTCGGGACAAAAATGTGTTAAGGCTAAAAGTCAAAGATATGTGGAAGGACAAGGTCTGAAGGAAGGGGGTGCAACTAGTGTAGGGCAACAATGGTGCCCTTCAAAGGAATAGTTGGTGTCATGGGCTAGAGAGCTCTAGTAATGCGATTATATTCACTGACTTTCCTTAAAATTAGACATCGATAAAAACAAGTGGTCAAAGAATCTTCCCATGAATGGTGAAAGCGAAGCACACAAGAAGCACGTGAAAAGTCTTTTTGAAAAGAAGACTAGTCGCCCGCCATAAACCTCCTAAGGCAAGCAAAAACTTCTCATTGACATGAACTACCTTTTTGATTATAATGTAAACACCAACAAGGCAATAGGAGGAAAAGGAACCATGTTAATTTGTCTATTGGGTTTCAAGCAATTTAGTTAAAAGGTAGGCGAAAAGCTTGCTTAACCTCATCCTAGATGGTTCGAAGGATCCTATGAACCAAACGAGGGCACATGAAACAAGACTCAAACAACCCCAAAAAGGAGCTAGATTGGGCCTGAAACCAACCCCAATAAGCAAAAGGAATAGAACCAAGGAGAAACACATGAGGGGAAGACACTTGCAAAAAATAAAATAACTTGGTTAGCCTAGGAAACGAGGCTAGCAAGAGGGTGAACACTTTTGACGTGCCTCAAGAGGTCACTTAAAGTGTAAAGGCCAGAACAATGATGACAAGGGGAATCTTGAACTAACAAGGGACGCAAATAGGGAGCCATTTTATAAAAAAAAACGATTTTCTTGAAAATTCTTGCCATTACAAGAACTTGCCAACGATGGTAGGCCTAGTCATTACAAGAGCATAACAACAAAGCATTCAGGTCAAAGATGGTGGTCGCCAAAAATAACTTGAAAGAATAGAATCCATCTTTTCTGTGATTGTTTGGTTTTATTTTGTGTTTGTTAAAGAGTGTGTGTGTGCCCTAAACAACAAGCATGGCAATGATGAGGAACATCACCATTACCATGGCCACGCTCCACACCTCCTCGTTTGTTTTTAATCGCCCTTCTCCTTCACATATTGTCTATGTTGCAGTTGTTGCATTTCTTTTTCCACAATATTGGAAACCACCAACGATGAAAAGCATCACCACCATCATTGCCATGTTCCACGTTCAAAACTCAAAATAATTCCTAGCATTATCTTTGGCTAGATTAGCAATAGAAACAACAATTTAACTAATACCGACAAGCAATAGTTAATTATTTAACTAACCTACTTTAACCAATACCCTAAACATCTGAAATTTTTCTTAGTGTACTGGTCCTTAACTACTTCCACCTCCCACTAACCAGGTAAACTACGTATTCAAGTGGGTAAGTATCATAGATAAGTAGGTAGGGAATGTAAGTGGTTTCTATGTGGGTAGGTAAGTAGCTAAAACCTTTGATTGGCTATTAGACAAGTAGATACATGTTGATGATTAGTACATAACTAACCATTGTGGTTAGTTATGGGATGACAATACGACCAAAAAAAAGGATGTTCCTATTTCACACATCATCCATCCTACTTGGTGTGTTGATGGGTGTTGGTTCCCTATTTAACAATATTTGAAGGGCAAATTATATACATGAATACCCATTTGGAAAAGAGGAGGGATATTACACCTACTGATGATTGGTGCAAGATCTCTCTCATTTTAGTAGGTGTAAGATCCTTTTCACTCGTACAGAGTAGGTGTAAGAGCCCTCGCCCTCATATGCCTTGTGATCCATAATTGTTTAGGTTCATAATAACTTTCACCTCTTCCTTCACATTAGGTGGGGGAACATTCCCAAAATATAGGGCTAGACTTGGCTACCACCTTATTCTAGGCCCCTTATTTTGGGAATTGCCCCAACCATGAGGCTTTATCCTACACTTAAAAAACCTAAACCTAATTTTTCTCCTTTGTACTTACATGAATTCACACATCATTTCCTTCATAGGGCCTTAGGCATCTTATAAGGTCCAATAGTTTTGACGAGCTGCTATGGTGAAGTTACTTGATTCAAAAATTAGTTTAGGTTCATGGTTTAAAATCATAGGTAAGCCACATTCACACTTAATGTTAAGTCAATGTTAAATGAAAATCTAAGTGGCACTCAATGTTAAATGGGTTGCTGTTTAACATTAAGTCAATGCTATCTTAACATAAAATTTTCATGATAAATAGGTTTAAGTCCTAAACGACTAGCTTGGTGTTAGGGGACTTAATACTAGAGTTCTTAACACCAAGTGTGAATGCACCTTAAGGAATGTAAGTGGTTAATATGTAGGTAGGTAGTTTAGGTAAGGCACTTAGTGACTATTAGGTAGGTAAATGCATGTGAATCCTTAATACATAGCTAACCACCATGGTTAGTCACTGGACAAGAATAAAACACAAAAATGTTTCCTATCCACACACTAACCATTTTGCATTGTGTGTAGTTGGGTGCTGGTTCATTATGGCCTTAGGGAGGGGGCATGTGAATTGGGGCTTCCAAGTAGGGTAATGCCCTTGGAGGGGTGTGTTCCTAAAATAAGTGCATGTCCAAGGTGGAAACATTGAAGGGGCACATATTTTGCAAACACCTCCATTGAACATTAATGTTATATGATGTAAAGCACCATTAGAAAAAAAAAATCCCTTGATACTTGACATATTTTTTTTAAAGAAAATAAAATAGATATAAGGTATTTTGAAAAATGGAATAACCAACCCTTTTTGCAGAGGAAAAGTTCCATTTAATAATGAGCTTTCCATATTCACTATAATGTTTTAGTTGGTGCTTTGTGTAAATGGTTGAGAGCCTAGAATGCATTTATGCATTCCGTTTTTTTGTTGGAAATGCATCTAGGCCCTCAACCATTATGCAAGGGAAGGCACAACACTTTCCTTACACAAAAGCAATAGAATAGAGTGTGACATGCTATTCGTTCACCCATGTCACACTCTATTCTATTACTTTTGTAAAGCACTTGAAGAAAAACTTAAACCTTACATCAGTCCATTGATATCTCTCCTAAAAAAAAATATTAAAATTATATTATTACATATATAATACATTTAATAAATATTATATATATTTAATATATTTTTAAATAGATATATTATACCTATTTATAGGTGTAAGGTTCCTCTCACTCTCGAGGAGGAGGTATAAGAACCTTCCCCCCTTTACTTACATTCATGATCTATGTATGTTTAGATTCATGATAATTTTGCCTTGTCCTTTTTTACTTACATAACGGATGATGAAAACGCCCATATGAAATCAACATCTTGTAGAATACGGAGGCCTTAGCTTGTGTAGTGTAAGTGTGCATGACATGATCACACATGTTCATCAATTTGTTGGCACACATGGGTTGTTTCATGCAACATGAATATGTGTTTACGGAATTGTCGGCCACCACAACTCACGAGAGCACACATAGGCTAAGTACCACACACACAAAGAACTTCACAATTTTGTGCATCATGATGGCACACCATCTCAAACGGCCACCTCTGGCACGGATGATGTATCATGTTGTTCAATAGGTTCTTTGGACCACCTCTTTATAAATTCCAAATGGGGTAGCAAAATGCAATTTCCTAACTACATGTTACTATGCTTCAACTTTAAATAGGAATTCAATTTCATTTATGATATGGTTCAAAAGTCATATGGGAAGCATGTTTGGATACTAATTTGGATTCTTACACCCTAAACCCTTCTTTTATTTTATTTAAGATTTTTGAAACTTTTGAGGAAGAAGGGTTTTGCTTAAAATTTTGAAAAATTGGTGGTTCAAATGGACCTATATAGAGTTCAACAAATTTTCCTCGACCAATTACCTTATATAATACATATCTTATTCAATAAATCATGAATTACCTATTCATTTGCACTAAACCCTAAAACCCTAAACCTTCACAATCATACTAATCCTAAAGCATTTTCATATTAATTTGTTGCAAAAGCCAATAATTGCTTTAACAATATTGGTAAAAATTTAAAAAGCCTTTTGACTAACCTACCCCCACTCCTTGCACCCCTCTCAAATGCAAAATTCTTTGAGTCAACAAAATGACAACAAAATTTGGTGACAATTCATTATTTTTCAATTAATAAAATTGAATATGATTAAAAGCTAACCTTGATTTTTAAAAATAAAATAGATCAATAAATAATTAAGATAAATCAATTATGGTCAAATAATCATTATCTGTCAGGGACATGGTTTTTTTTCTATTATATATATATATATATATATATATATATCTCATTTTTCTCTTTTCTTAAAACCCTAACTTAATTATAGGAATTGACTAATAAAATACTAATTTGTATTAAAATTTTGTATTCACCAATAATGTGTGTACATGTACTTACTCTTCTGAGTTACCTGCTTTTGTTTTACTTTTTTACTGCAGCTTTATTTACTGCGTATCTACTTTGGTACCGCAGATTTAGTACGTATGGGGTATTATTATTATTCAGTAGGTACTAGGTAGTACGGGCGGCTATGGATGAGTCTGCGACGTCTGTCATCCACGAGGATGCACGTGGGTTGATGCTTTCTCATCATCCACAAGCGGCGGAGTTCACGACCGTCGATGGAGATATTACCTGATTCTCGGAGATTCGTGGACCGTGGATGCCTTATCCATCACGTGGGCAACTGGGAACGGACAAGGGGCGAGGATAAGGTTTCATGGCCCTTCATTTATGGCTCACATCCATATCCGCCACGGATCTAAATTCAATAAAAAAAACTGTTCATCCATTTTACAGCGCTATATATATATATATATATCTCTCTCTCTCTCTCTCTTTTTTTTCTTTTTTCTTTTAGGGGCAGGAGGGAGGTGCCCGGGGCGGGGGGGGTGCACTCTTTTCGGTGTTATTGGGTCCGTATATTAAATAATTTATTCAGAAAAATTATGGTATTAAATTACCACTTGATCCACTAATCTTCATCATGAGAGGAACCTTACAGTTTTTTAAAATTAAAAAAAAAGATTTTGGGGGGGGTGGGGGGGGGAAGGGGAGTGCGGGGCAGGTTGAGGAATTTTTTAAAAGTTTCATTTGGGGAAAGGGAAGAGGAGGTGGGAGCGGGGGAATAGGGATGGAATAAAAAGGAGGAAAGGATTCTAAAATTTGAAATTTTTATGTAGAAACATGTATAATTTTTTTTTAAATATTAAAAAGTGAAGTTTTTAAAAAAAAAATTGCCCACATGTTTCAACAACATTATGCTCACCCAATTGGTTTAGAAACACACACACACACACACACACACACATATATATAATTTATTATAGCTCCTATTTTATGAACAAAGATGATGCCCCTATTTGTTTGTTTGTTTGTTTGTTTGAAAGAATTTATGTTATAAATTTGTTCTAAAGCACCAACAGAATATTATTTCTAAAACATGCTCCGTGATAACCGGCGGGTATCCACCAGGTATATAACAGGAAAGTTCTTAAAGAAGCAAAATGCCCACTCATTTGGCTTTTTCAAAATGGCCCGCCCCTTCTTGCCAAGGAGAAAGTCTGCTGGATAAAGTGGCCTCCACATATGCTAGAAATTTTCGGCCGGTGCTTTAGATTTGTGAATGGTCTCATTAGCATAATAACTTTTGCCATGCCAATGACCTCAAGGAACAATAATAATACAGAGAACCCAATAGAAGGAACATTTCTCTTATTGAGTCTTCAAGAACCTCCCCCACTTAGATTGCCTCAAAAGTTGGTTAAGGAAAAGCCCAAATGTAGTCTTAAGTTGTGACACACTTCAAACCAGGTTTTAAGTAGCAGATAATAACAAAAACTACCAAAGTGCAATAGAGATGAGCAATGCAACAAAGCAACTCATCACATAATGGCCCTGCCCAGGGTTTAAACCCTAAACCCTAAAATCTTAGAGCAGGTTCCAACAATATCAGAGGATGAAACTGTGCAACATGGGTTACGTGATTTGAATCCAGATCATAACAAAAACTACCAAACTGTAATAGAGATGAGCAATGCAACAAGCAACTCATCACATAATGGCCCTGCCCAGGGTTTAAACACTAAACCCTACACCCTAAAATCTTAGAGCAGATTCAAACAATATCAGAGGATGAAACTACGCAACATGGGTTAGCTGATTTGAATCCAAAATGCATTTGATTTTGTTTTGCAACTGGAGCCTAAAGAGTATACATCTCAATCTTCAGCTGTCAATCACAAATTGACTCCCAATTCAAACCAGATTTGGTAACCCGCAAATCCTACTGGGGAAGCAAACTCTCTTCTCTCTGAGCAGAGTCAAGAAACTGGGCATCACATCTGATATTGAGTCTTAAGAATTGAACTAGTTTGTGGGGAGCCAGCAGGTTTCCTCCATTGTCCACATCACTTGTATAGGAATAAAACTAGTTTTGAAAATCAAGTTTAGGGTTTAGGGTTTAGGGTCCTTGCCTTGATTTATTTTTCATGTGACCTTTACTGTTGTTTTCATCCTTGACCCATTTTTTTCATATCCCTTTTCTATCAAAATATGCATATGCAGTAGTGACGCATTTTTCACAACAGGAATAACAAGGATCAATGGTTTAGGGTTCATAACATGACCTTTGCTGTTGTTTTATTGTTGATGCATGCTTTCAAATGGCCTTTTCTATCAAGATCTGCACGTGTAGCAAAACAAATTTTCACAACGAGAATAACAAGGATCACAGGTTTAGGGTTTAGGGTTCATGGACTTTGAGCTTTGCAGCCAAGTTTCATATCTGCAAACTTACATTCACAGGCATGGGAAGGATGATGGAGGGAAAGGGTGAAGAGGATTTTTATTTATTAATTTGCCGTAGCAAGCATAAACCCCAGAAATTAATGTATCCATGTTCTTGGCATGGCAGCACAATTGAAAGTATCATCACCTTGAGAAAGAATCAAAGAGATGGAGATCATGCTGCTTCATATGCGTCCTGTCCGAGCGTCAGCTTGAATTCTCCTCTCCAACCCTAGTATGCAAATCAGCTTTTCTTGATTAGCCAAATATGATTTGAAAGAAATACCTCAGATGTTGTCAGGATTCAGATGAACATTTTTACAACTTGTCGCTTGCACATCTCTCTCTCTCTCTCTCTCAGAATCTACAATTTGATTTCTTCCACATGTAAGTAAGCACTATTGATTTGTCACTACAATAACAGTAATGGCATTGAAGTGACCAAATGTAGAAAGTCACTGGCAGGTGTTATTATATAAAAAATAATCTAAGCAAGAAAACCTCTGTGGGAAGCAGTAGGAGTAAGTAAGGTCTGCAAGAGCTTGAAGGTGGAAAAAAAACCTGAGGAGTGGAGAATCCCAAACTTAAGGAAATTTGCCAAACTCGGAGAAAAGACGCTCCCCCTGTATTCGACAATTGTGTTTTTGGCACAGATGGAGTACTTAATGGGGGCTTTGAAAAAAAAAAAAACCACCAACAATAATCTCAAGAGAAAATTGAGATAAGCAACAAAACTGATGATGGGTTTTACAGTTGACAGTCTAATCTGTGCTCTGGAGAAAAACCACATGCTTCTCTACCATCCATGACTCTGGCTGGATACCCAAGCTCAGGGTTTAGGGTTTAGGGTTTAGGGTGAATGTGAAATTGGTTTGCCAAACTCAGACAGAAAAAACTCCTCCCCTCCAGTTATACAGCTCTGGGCGACCTAAAACTTTCAGTCGCCAAACCAGGTGACTGAAAATTTTTAGTTGGAGATTATGGCGACTGAAAGTTGGCTGAAATTTGTCCAAGAAATTTCAATTGATGCCCAACCAAATGATTTCAGGTAGTGCCCAAAAAATTGTTGTTGGCTAAAAGGTGTACTTTAATTACTTCTAAAATATGGTACTATTTATTCAATATATATATATGTATGTATAATTAATATAGATTACGTAATAATTAAATTTTTATAATAACTATATGTTGGTTTAAATATGTGTATATTTAGAAAATTAGATAATAATAAGGTGAGAAACAATAGGTTAAATATTCATCTAGTACACTTCAAAAAATGTTTTTGCTTGATGCACATGGTTTAGAACTCCAACACTTAGCGACCCTAATAAAAATAATGCAAGTTTAATGAATTTTTGTTAAAACTTTGAGATCACAAATTTGAAAGAACAAAAAGATTATTCATAATGATTAATAATTTCAATGTGAAAACCATAAATAGTTTCAACATCAAACTTACTTTAAACTTACATCAACATGAAATATATATATAATAGGTTCTAGGACCAGGACTTGTAGCCAAATTATAAAAGGATTTTAACAAATTAGCATCTCCATATATTGTCTATAGCTAAAACATAACTAAATCTTCTTATCAATAATCGTTATTTGAACAACACCACAAAATTGAAAATAATAATAATAATAAATTGATGTCATTATTATGATATCACCATTTTTAATGTTTTTAAATATTTTAATAATTAAGAATTTTCATCTCTAAATGTTTAAACATAAACTTGTAACAAAACAAAAACAAAACAAATGTTAAATCATCGTAACAATAAAATAATAATATACCCAAATATTTTTTAAAAAAAAAAATCTAGCTAGGATTTATATTTCTCATACATCAAAGAAACAAATGGAAAAATAAATTAAGAATTGTTTTTGGAGGTCTTGTTATTGTGGCATCATGAACATTGGTAAAAAAAACTTGTCCAATGATGAATGAACTAGGGAGAAAACACAAAAATAAATTTATGTAAATGTACAAGTTTCAATATTAAAAATTTTAAATATAAAGGTCTACATGGACACTAGACTTTGTATATATTAACATTTTGACTTAATTTTTAATTCAAATATAAATGTGAAACATAACAAGTTTTTATGCATCCATTTTAAGGAATTATGGTGAGTGCAAAATGCAATTAGATAGTAATGGATTTGACACATTCAAAATGAATTATTCAACTCATGTGCAAATGTTGATAGTTCAAGAGATGTGAGGTTTTTATAAGTTATTACATATGTTTTATTAAATTATGATAAATGTAAAATGCAACCCATGAATAATGGTTTCAATATGATAAAAATGTACAATTCAATTCATGTATCAAGTTGATAGTTGAAGAGATGTCAAAAATTCAGTAACCATTATAGTGCAATGTGTTAATAAAGCTAAATGTTACCTTAATTTCCACATCCACAATTTGAAATCATTATAAAAAAAAAAAGGTGACTTTTTGTGTAAGTGCAAGGTGCAACTTATGAATAACATTCTCCACTTGTTATCAAACCTTGATTCAACTTATGCTAGATGTTAATAGTTGAAAAGTTGTTAAAAGAATGATTAAACAATATCACGATTCTTGCAAAGAGTCTAGGGTTGAAATGTTTTCCATGTCAATTTTTTTTTCCATTATTATAAAATCCAACACTGAAAAAAAAAATTCAATGCTAGTGAACAAGGTAATCGTTGTTTTCATTATGAAAATTATGCACAAATAACTAGAAAAAAATTTCATTTACTATTTGTGCATGATGATAATAAATCAAATATTGGTCAAATTGGACAAGTACTTGCAATGGGTGGTAGTGAAAAAACTTAAGATTTTTTCTTGTGCTCATTAAACAAATATTATAGGTGTTGATAATGGATTTCTTAAAAAAATTAGTTAGGTCATATTAAATGAACATTTTGAAATCACTAATCTCATTTTCTTTGTAGTCAATCCCATGCAATTTTGAAATTTTCATGGTTGGTCAATAGCAATGAAAAATTAATCTTACAACTTATTGATCTTGCAGGCTTTGAAAGGCCAAAAGGAGAGGGGTTCAAAAAAGGTACAATTTTTATTACCATGTTATTGTTAATAGTACATTATTGTACTAATACTATGTTGTTTTTGTTGGAACCACCTTCACCAATAAAAATCAATGGTGAACAAGAATATGAAGTGAAGGAGATCCTTGATTCTAAGTTGTCGAATTAACAACTACAATACCTCGTCCATTGGCAAGGTTATGACATTAATGAATGCACTAAACTTGGGAACCATCTAAACACTTATCAAACACCATGGAGAACGTGAAAAAAATTTCACCAACACTATCCAAACAAACCCAAGGTTGTTCCTTGTGGAACACATTGTTAAAAGGGGAGGTGATGTCATGAATGGCATTGCCAACTAGTAGCATCATTGCCAACATCATCATTAGCATCACCGCCAACATAATTGTCAACATCATCATCAACATCATTACCAATATCACACTCTTAGTTTAGTATTAGTTCATTATTAGTTAAGTGGTATAAATAAAGGTAGGACATTCAATTACGTTTAATATATTCAACACCAAATTTGGGTATGTTTTCTTATCATAACTTTGTTTTGTTTTTGTTTCATTATTGCAATAAAATCTTGTTGAATTATTGTTTCACACATGTCATGTTCTTGTTCTTGTTTTTCTTGTTTTGTGATTTGGATTTGAAACTAGGCATGCCCTTGTTTTCATCTTGGTTTAGAAAATCGAGTAGACTTGATTATTTTTGTAACCGTTATAGACGTGTAACTATTATTGAACCATTCCAATGTAAATTGCGAAAGTTGGAATGCATCAAAGGTAATAAAATTGAATAGAAATAACACAAAACAAACATCCATGGATGAAGCTTCATAATGATGCATTACAAGTGGGTTTGAGTTGTTTGGGACATGATGGACTTTAATTAGAAAATATTGTCCAATTTTTACAAAAGTAGACATGTGTGCATGTAATATTAAAAATAGGTGGAAAATCATTATAAATAAAGTAAATATTTTGGATGAAAAGTTGGATAAATAGTAATATTATTTTTACAATGACATTTCAATTTGCTTGAATTTGGTCCTACAAAGATTGGTTGGAAAAACAAATTTTGATTTTTAGTGCATTATTTGGTGTCAATTTTTTGATTTTGTTAAGAAACCATCATGTTGTTGAGTTCTATCAATTGAAGAAAGGTGAGGTTGTCGAACTAATCTATCCAATGATCAATTTTACTTCATAACAAATTAATGTTTCCTAACAATGCTCATCAAGGAGCATGCTGCAACTTCATGTCCACAAAAATCTTCCCACATTATATCCCCACAAATTGCACTATTAAGAAGTGAACAACTTGAACAATGTTCTGCACTACTACCAGTGTGTTTAAAGTTCAATTTGAAGATGTCCATATCTAGCCACCAACAAATCCAACCATTGAGGATGGCAAATCAATCCTCTTGACTTGTGTTTCGGGGAAACAAAAACTTTATCTAGTCCAAGTGTGACATGTTTAGGTCATGGATAAATGATGCAAATGGTAGTTGATGAATCAGTAGTGAAAATAATGAAGATCAATGATATAAATGTTAATTAACACATAATTCTTTTAGAAAATGTAGCTCCACACTCATGGCTTGCTGGTCCTATACAAGGTATGGAGGATGTGATTGCATTAATTAATGGTTATTTTAGACTTGATAGGAACAACTTAATAAAACTTATTTACAAAACTAGAGGAACATAATGAACATACAAGGAATTAATGTACATAAGATAAGTTTTATTAAGTTGTGTTGCCATCAAAACATAATAAATTAAGAGGAAAATAATTCCCATTAACATCATTTCAAACCAAGATTTTGTTAAATCTAGCGTACTGGGTTGTTCTAAGGTAGTGGGTGCGTTTACAAGTAGACTAGGGTTCAATTGTCAACTCGTGTCATGCATCATTGGCAACTACCTCAACATCATGTTCCATGACACACTTTAGGTGCAACACTCATTTCTTCCTTGAAACATGTACCCAAGGTATCATTATGGTTCACTTAAACATTTTTAAAAAAATTCCTTTCTTTTTCATTCCTTGTTAGAATTATCATATTGTTGTAAATTAATTAGTAATTTTTTTACTTTTTGTTTCCAATCAAGGAAAATGTAGGGAGTTGAAACATTTTTGTATGTGATGACACTTTCATGGCCATTAGCCATATTCACATTTGCCATCTACAACACCATGTGGTACTTCATGCCCATTTATGGTAGGTCAATGAATGTGGTTTGGAAAATTTTCACATTGCATGCCAACTTGTAATTTTCTCACACCTTTTTTAACACATGTTTTCATCAAATTTTTAGTCAAATGGAATTGTTTATCTATTATTTGAATCACCAAAGGTGATACTACAAATATTAAAATAAGATTGTTAAGACTGCATAAGATTTAGTGGCATTAGTTAATGAGATTGTAGAGGAGGTGTTGCTAATGGCAAGTTGGTGGTGTGCACCTTTGGAACTAAAAAAAAGAACTAGTTAGGTCCTTGTCCATTTTTGGTTTTCTTGATATCCTTCCATGTGCACTCCAATCCCTCTACCAAAAATGGCGTATGTAAGTTCTCTTTGCAATGGCTTTTAACTCTAGGGATGTGCATGCGTGCATTAATAGAACTTAAAGATTTTCATTGCTAAATGTGGTGTAAAGTAGAGTTGATTTTTTGTGTCATGGGATGTGAGGTATAATGAATATAGTAAGTGGTTGAATAGGTTGGAGGACATCATGAACTTTTGATAGAGTGTGCCACATGGGTTCTAGAGTTATGACTCTAACATGTTGTACAATGCCACACAAGTTATGTCTTTTTTCTTGTTTTGACATTTCCTTCGAATTTGTTTTCAAATATTACAATTCTATATTGAAAATACTTGTAAATTTCAAATTGATTTTTGTGGTTGGGAAGGAACTTATGTAGTGACAAGCTAATCAACAATTAAACCAAGTTGTTTACAATCAAAGTTGTTTACAATGCCTATGTTAATGAACAAATTCTTGAGGTTAATAAATGCAAAGTAGAGGCATTACAAGCGGTGTTTTGATTGGATTGCAAATTGTGATTAGTGGCTTGAATATAGTGGTGCCACGATAATCTTTTGGTACAAGTGTTGAATATGTTATGTGTGTGATAGAGAGAAAAAGATTGTGTGTGTGTGAGTGAATGTTGAAATTGCAAAGTCTAGGTTACATATGTCCCATGTTTGGAGTTTTTGCACCTAGCTCTTAGTTCTAGTCGTTTGCACATTAAAAAATTGCCCTAGTTTAGGTATAAAATTGTTTTGATGTTAAAGTACAATTATCTTTTGTTGTAGGTTGGTCATATGTAATGTCATGAGTTGTTTTGCAAATGGGTATGTCACAATAGGAATGTACAAGGACATTTGGACAAAGCCAACATCACTAACCCTATTCTTTTATTACCTACTTACGTACCTAGGTTAGAGGTAGGTAAGTTGGAAGGTAGGAATGAAAATATTTTTATTTTATTGTGGGTTTAACCTTTAAGGTTAAGCCTTTTTTATTATTCACCCTGAATGGAATTTTTAAAAAATATGAAAATGTAATTTACAAAGCACCTTCCTTATATATTTCACAAGATGAAAATGAAAGACAAAACATATGGGATGGACTTTCTAGTTGCAACTTAATTTATAACTTAGAAAGTCTATTATTATTAACTCTTTAATTAAATAAAATATTTATTTATTTATATTTGAAAATATAAATAAATTAATAAGTCAAGTTTAATTAATTATCATTTTTATCTAATTAATTAACCTATAACTATTAGTAGTAGTTATATATTAAATAGAATACCTAGTCAGTAGATAGACCCACCTACCTAACACTTAACCTATTTAGCCAATCCACTATATATATATATATAATGTAAACTTTACATGCCTTAAATACATTATAAATACAAGATTTATTCTAATGATTATTTCATGTTATTTGTTTTCTCTTCACTAACATTGGTCTTGGTGTGAAAGCACATTGGGAGGGGGGGATAAAACTTAGGGAAATTTTGGTCTAATATTATGATACATATAAAACAAGTTTTCCAAAATGTGATGCATTAAAATTTTTCATTTAAAAAATATTTGGGCTTTATAAATTTGACATTAAAAATTATTTTATTTAATATATTTTAAAAATATGAATGAATTCAATAATTCAAATTCAAAGAGTCATGTGTATATTTATGATATACATAATATAATATATAGAACTTATATTTCATTTCAATTTGTGCTAGTATTTGGTTTATTTTCTTTAATGTGGTTGAAATTCAAAAACACCACATCAAAGAAAATAATACTATGACAACATTTTATGTTTCCCTTTATGTGCTCACCCTTGTATTCATTGGTGTTGACCTTTTATTCATTAACTTGTGAATGCCCTTTTATTCCCAAAGTTTGTGGGACCCAAATTTTATGTCTTACTTTTGCATATAAGTTTAAACCTCATGGAAGACTTTTGACTAATATCATGGAGTACTCATAGGTCGTTCATATTTAGGTCCTACAAGTTTCAACTTGTCATGAAAATTGGGGACTAATTCAAACTTGTTAAATGAAGTAAAGGCCTAACCACACTTGATGGCAAGTGCATAATAACTTAATGTTAAGGTACATGTGTTTTTTCACCAATTCATACAATAAGTGCTATTTAACACAAAACTAACATGGTTGTTTATGTGGTAGTTCATGTTAGTGAAATGATAACTCAATGTTATAAAAATTCTAACATAACATACAATCTAGGAAAAATGAAAAATTTGAATTTTTTTTTGTCAATGTTACATAACAACCCCTTGAGGGGTTCTTTTAACTCAATGTTTTTGTAACACAAAATGAAGTCCCCTATTTTTTATTCAAAACTTGTGTTCCCTACTAATGTTCCAAACGAGGATTCCACCGATCTTTGCCTGTTCCATTTTCTTCCATTTTCTCCACCAATTTGTATATATGTGAAACTTCTTTATAAAAAAAAACTATGTTACCAAATATGTCGTTGATCGTGTGACGGGCTAGTTCAACATCACCTTCTTCACCTTCTATGAAGAAAGTAGAACATTAGAATTTTACAAATGAAAGAAGAAAGCAATTTGGTTTTGATTGTGAAAAAAGAAAATAACACATCAAAGCTTCATCAAATGAAAATATTAGCACCAAAGCACAACCAATAGAAGGAAAGCAAAGAAAATTGGGGTAACTTCAGCTATGAGAAAATGAAAGTAAAAAAGATCGAAAGAGAAAAGAAGTAGAACACTACAATATAGTTGAGAGCACATGAAATGAAATGAAATGAAAACTTACTTGTGTTGATGATGATAATGAGAAGCTAAGGATGACAATGCCACTACAAACACAAAAGTAAAAGCTTGTCACTTAGTATGCTAGAAAGGAAAGGAGAGTGCTAACATTTTTAAAAGAAAAAGGTGATAATGCATCATGTGTGTTTTTTGGCAATTTTGTGGTATAGCCAAAATGACAATGACCCACGAGAAGATATAACTAAATATGAAAGCAACAATTTTAAAATATTTTTCTATATTTTTGACTACCTACTTGAAGCATGTATAAATATATCGCAATATTTAAATTTTGGTTATTGAAAATCTTTAATAAACATGATTTTAACACTTTAAAAATTGAACATAATATTTTTGTTATATATAACCATAAAGAAAATGTTGGTATTATCACTCCTACTGCACATCTTGCAAAAACTGTTATCAAATGTGAATGGTGATTAAAAGGTGTTAGATTGTTAGCATAAAAATAGCCATTATGAATGGGCATGCAAAATGTTACATAATTTTATGGTTGATGTTAGGCATAGATGTGACACGTGTCCATTACGAAATGTTAACTTGATGTTTGGGGACTTTAACATTAGACCTCTTAACAAAAGGTATGAAAACACCTTAAAGGCTACCCGAGTTGGGTTTAAAGTTTATGACATTTATGACTTCTAAAGCTAGAAGAGTCAAAAGGCAAAAAAAATGAAAATTTAGATAATGAAGTGAATTATGGGGTTTTTAGTATAGGAAAAGTTCCTAGGGATCAAAAATTGGGAAGGTCCCACTAGTGGGACCTTCACCTACATAAAGAAATAGTGAAGCTTTTTTTTCATCATTTCTTTTACGACAATGTTATTTTTAGTCGCTTCTTTTTTTCCTTTTTTTGCCTTAAAGCTTGCGAAGCAAACAAAGTTGTCGATGTTGGCAAGAAACTTTGTTTGTGCTACTTTTTTTTGCATCTTCTTTCTCTCCATTGATTGCCCTAAAGCTTGTGTAGTACACAAGGCATGCTATCATTTTCAAGCTTTGTGTGTGCTACTTTTTTTTGCAGCTTCTTTCTCTCCATTTGCATATTACACAAGGTAATCATGATCAAGTTTTGTGAACAATGTATCACTTTCATTTTTGTGAGGTTTGAAGGTTAAATTTGTTTTTCATAATAGAAAACATAACTAGAAAATTGTAGAGCTTCTTCTTCATCACATAACAAATGCAAGTCTTTCTTCATTTTCTTTTTCCTTCTTACATTCATTGTCTTTTTTTTCCTCATGATCCTTGTTGCTTGTTGTGTTTTTCCTCACATAGCAACTTGTTCCGAGTTTTTCACACACAACTAAATTGATGACGATGACATCTTTTGGGATGAAATGGTTGGTATTTTCAAGCATCATGAGCATCAATAGCATTTGGCAGCAATTTTTGGTGTTAGAGTTGTTGAGGTGAGACCAATTGAAATTAACAACGTCCGTACAACATCCGAGCTTGTACCACCTGGGATTAGATATGAATTGTCAAGCCTAGATGTTGTGTAATCATTTGTATAACTATCCCATCACCATTAACTTCATATTTGATCCTAGGTTGGCACTTCCAATAGTTGACATTTAGGTGACACTTAAAGCGAGAACATCATCGACTCCAACAACAATTAGAAATTATTTTCTCATTCCAATTCCTGAAGTTGCATCTTGTGTTTATGATCTTAGAACAATTTTTATAGTAGCATCTTGAGTTTTTTTATCCAAGTTTGGTTCTTGCAACAACATCTTGAGTTTCAGATCCCATGTCAGTTAATCTTGCAACAACATTTTTAGTTTTTAATCTCATGATTTGGTTCCTATAGTAGCTTATGGTCTAGCCACATCATAAGCGGAAGCATCAATGATTCCAACAACATTTTGAGTTTTTTTTGGCACACCTGAAATAGTAGCATTTTCAGTTCTTTTCCTTGGTGTTTAATTTTTACATATGTATTTTGGTCTTCCATATTTTCACTAGATTTTGATCTTTATTGACATTTTTTTAGTTTATTGGTTTATTCATCCAACTTCATTCGTTTTGGACCTTTGAGACAATTTCAGAGCTTCCTCATTTGAATTTCATTTTGAGCTTTTTCATTTGTCATTTTTTTGGTAATGAATACAAATTGTATTTTTAATGGTTTTTTTCAAAATTTGATTATTAATTGAATTTTTCAAAATCCAATTACAAAAGTGTAAAATTTAATAATTTATTTGAAATTTATGAGATTGAGGTTAAAAGAAAAAAATAAAAATAAAAATATGTTAAAAAAAACACTTTAAAAAGCATTAAAGAAAAAGTATGAAGTGTATATTCCAAAATTTGGAAAGCCCAATGCTAACCTAGCTTGGGCCCTCCAGATTTTGGAAGTTACACCTTCAAAATTCGGGCAAGTTAGCTAAGGTAGACTGGCCAGTGATCGAACATTTAAACATTTAAGGCAAGCTGGATCCAAGTGGAGGGCTCCATTTGAACCCCTCTTATTGGCACATTTGGCACACTAAAAATTGTCCAAAACATAATAGAATTGAAAAAGTTACAGCCCCCCAAAGTAGAAGGGGTCAAGAACTCAAAAACAAAAAACCATCGAACATTACAAAGGCCGGTTCTTAAACACCCAAAAAAATTCTTTGTATGTTACTCTATTGCTATTAGAGTTCAAAGATGATTTGTAGAACTTTAGGTGGTGCTCTTATAACAGTTTAAATTGTTTAAAATAAATAAGAAATAAGAAAGTTATGAGGTTTGAAAGTAGGAGGGGTCAAAATGAAAAAAAAAAGTTTTGCAATTTGAAAAAACATATTTCCTTTACAGCTCTTTTTTGGCTGGTTCCTTGGCTTTGCAATTCAAACATGCTTGTAAGGCTTGAGAAGGTGCTCCTATAACATTTTAAATCACTCTAAATGGAGAAGAATGGAGAATAATTGAGAAAGATATGCCAAAGTGTTGGGTCATAACAGGTGATTGAGGATGGGTTGATTTACCCTACCCAAAAATACAAAGAGAAAGTCTCACTGGTTCTTTACACCACCAGAATTCAAATTTGTTTTGCGAGATCATTACATTTGGTTCTTCCAATCAGTAGCCAGAAATATAGAAAGAGGATTAAAGTTTTGTGCTTCATATGTGGTCTGTAACCAGATTTGGCTAAATTATAGCCAAATTTGCAAATTTGGCCAGGGATGATTGCCATGTTATCTGTATCTCCCAATCGCCACGTTATGTTGGCTGCATAAAATAATTCCTAATTTTTTTTTTTTGATATTTGGAAAAAATCAGTTGTGGAGTAGAGACTACTTTGGGCCTCTAAATATGCCCATGTTAGCAATGCCTTGCAATAACGCCAATAAAAAAAAATGCATTTTCTCAATTGGCCAACCATAATGATTGGCCTAGATGGTAAGATCTAAATGGTCTAGCACTTTATTGCAAAAAGAAAGAAAAGGTAGAGAATGGCAGAGAGGGAGGGAGATGAGAGTGGAGGGGGAACATGGAGGGTGAATAGGAGGGGAACGGATGTAGATTTTTGAGAACACTTCAAATACATTCATGTTACCTTACCAATGAGTTAAAAGTCTTGTTTTAGGGGCTGATAGCTTATCATTCAGCTTTTCATGCAAAATCTACAATTTTTTGAAGATTTAATATTAAATATGCATTAACTTAATATTTAGCTAACATTCTCTTAACATTGACAACAGCCATGTATAAATTTTGTTGTTAAACTAACATTGCAAGTCTGAATTCATTGTTTGTCATGCACCCCTTACCATTGACTTAACCATTCACTTATCATCAAGTGTGAATCAACTGTATTAAGGTAAACCTGTACCAATATGGGTGTTGTTTCATCCAGGGCCTTTCAACCATGGATAACCTTTCAACCATGGAGCCCAAGATAACAAAGGCAAAATAGCCACAAGTTTTTACATGTAAGAAAAAACCTAGCAAGGGGGGGGGGGGCATTCCCAAAGTAAGAGTCTAGTACAAGGTGATAGCTGAATCCAACCAACCTTGCATTTTGGGAATTCTTTTCCACCCATGAGCTTTAAGATGAGTAGAGCATGAGCCCTTGGGAAGGGGAGGGCTCTGAAACCTAAGGTAGGTGTAGTTTCCCTCCCACTCTTAAGGAGTGCGCATAAAATCCCTAGTCCTTTCTATAAGGGACACTATTTATCTCTCTCCAATTTCACTTTATGCTTATGTATAGGGTAAGGGAAGACCCTTTGAGGCTCTTCCTGAACTTGAGGGCCCAGCTGAGGGCAATAGCTCGAGACGAGGTCTGAGAATATCATCCTTGGCTGGGCCCCAGAATCCAGGAAGAGCCTCAAAGTGGTTCCTTCCTCAAGGTAAAGAACTTTTTAAAATTTCGGGTACCTTACAAACCACTTTCTATAAGATCCATGGAATTTGAAACATGAAACTCTCCCAATGAAGAAGGTTATGTTCAGAGTTCAATAACAAAGACAAAAATTTGAAAGTTCTTTACAAACCCACAAACTGCAGTTACATTACATTAATTACATACCTTGCTTGAAAGCTTGGACACTACTTATATCATTTGTAAAAATGTTGCAAAAATCTCAAAAAACACTTGTTTGTTTGAAAGAACGAACTTTTGTGAAAGAAAATAGAAAATGTTTTGGAACATTCAGGAATTCATTCTATATTTTGCATAATCCGATTGTTTGTATACTTCATGTTAACCACATCACACATCAATAATGTTGTGTTCTCAGCTGGGGCCTGAATTTTTGCTGATTTTACTTGCTTGTCTCTCTCATTTGCAGGTCACAAAATTTTTGATTCTGGTGAAAACTACCCTAAAAGATTTGAAAAAAAAAAAACGAATTCTAATGAGTCTCTTTATCCAAAGTTCTGGGGTTTAGGGCTTGAAGTTTTTGAATTGGTGTTTTCTAGGATTTAGGGTTTGTTGAAGTGTTTGTTATGCTGGTTTTTTTGCGGAGTTTTGAGGATTGTGTGAATTGGAGTATGTGTAGGCTCATCGTGTGCAGCTAGTTAGTGGTAATGGGGGAGGATCATTAATGGTACTAGTTCAGAGTTACTCTCACTTCACATGTGGATAGTCCATGACTTTTTGTGGTACTTACAAGGTGGTGGTCATTCCACAACCAGGAGCTTGTACTGGTCACAAGACTTAAAATGCTACAGTCCTAAGGAGGAGCAAGTTACTTGCAGGAGCTGTTGCGGAGCCAGCTAATATGCCGACATATATAAAACCAATTCTCTGCACCCAAGTGGAAGTTCTCTTATGATTTGGTAAGATACTCGCCATTGTCCCTCTCATATTTCTAGTGTATGACCAATCTATGTTACAAGCTTGGACCAATAATGGGGGACATTGAAGCCACATAAACATGATGTAGTATGAATTCCACCCAATTGGCAAATGCAACAACTTCAACAAAACAAAGTACTTGAACATGTATTGCTCTAAGTGCAAAGGGACCAACAAAATACAAGAGACATTCTACTGTTGCTGTTGTCGGATCTCAGAATCTGCCATCTGGATGATTGATAAGCTTTGTGGGAGGTGCCTCTGATCATAAAAGGAAGCTGTGCACCAGTTACAACAACATTGCTGCACACGAGCAAGAGGGATTTAGGGTTCAGAGTTTCCACTCTCTGGATGAGTAATGGGGCATATTCCAGATAATTGAACTTGCAAGCTCAACCTGAAGCTTCTGGGACTTGTTGAGCTTCTTCTTTGTGCAAGAGATTTTCAGGGAAATTTTGAGCTTGAGCACTCAGCAAGAAAAATTTACCATCTTCCAAGGAACATGTATCCGAATCCAAATCCTACAAGTTCTTTTGCAAGTTGTTATAGCAAGTCCTTGCTCCAATCATTTTTTCCAACTCGATAATTACTTCTCCCAGTACATATTATGTTCAACTTCCAGAATTATGGGTCACTTACTTGCAACTCAGCTACACATGAAAAGGGTTACTAAGTTGTTTTCATGAATTATGAATTTGTAGTGTAACACCTCTCTCATGGCATCCATGAAATTAATCTGGAACACAGGTGCAGTTCTTGACACGAGAGCAACATATAACATGATCAGGCAGCTCAAGCTGAGCTGTGTAGCAGCCACAAAAAGTGACATGGCCTACAATCGTCAACATCACCTTGCAGCGGCATCCTTGTCATCCCAGAGAATCCCAACCTTGGAGCTGTTGTGAATTTGACAAGAAAGCACAATTAAAGTATATAGAGGCAAAAACAGTTTGCAATGTGGCATTCTCTTTACTTGGTGCTTTCAGCAAAATAGTACATAATCCACAACTTAGGCATGTAGTGAGAATGATCACTCTCTAAATGATCCTCTCTTTTGAAAGAGATGAATATTACTACATGTTAAGCAAGATGCTTCAAACTTTACTAATCATTAATTCATCCACGATTGTGAATGAGTGGAATGTTGTTCACATTTATCATTGAAGAGCCTTGTGGGGCTTCGCTGAAGATACCCTAAATTAGTAAGAATTTACCATGCTGAAATAATCTCACATATGTGTAACAATGCAAGAGGCAACATACTCAATCTCAGTAGTCAATGAAACAATGTTGTTCTGTTTGTGAGTTGCCTTAAGAGTATTGGACAATCATCCAAAGAAACAACAATGCGAGTTTTAATTTCATATCAATTAAGTCCCATACAAAATTGCATCAGAGTATGCTTGAAGGAGATTAGTTGCCACTCCACTTGAATAGCACAAGTCCTAATAATTAGTTCCACACAAATACTTGAAGATACATCAAGTCAGTATGTATTGAAGAGGTGACACATTCGTTATAAACTTTGCAACAATGTGCATTTCATATGGTATATTTACATGAAGTCATGTGACATCCAAAACCTATGATTTACAAAAACAATGATAATTATTCTAGTAGACATCTTATTGCATAGACACAAGGGTCAACACTCATAGGCTAAAGCTCACAAGTCAGTTCACAAAATCAATGGGATCATGTAATTTGTTCCATTTTTTGCTTCCTTGTTTTGAACCCATGCAAATTCTTATGTAAACATATGTATTTATTAATGGAAAACAACCCTTCAAGCTGACACATGTAAATATCTTTAGTTAATTCAACATAAAGTTCAAGGTTTCTTTATATCAAATTGAGTGATGTGAAAATCCTCAATAGCTGCTATTACCAAAGCATTTCACATAGAGTTTGTAGTTCATCATCATTGGTGAAAAAGTATCCTCATATTTGACATCATATGCTTGCAAATAGCCTTTAGCTACAACTCTAGCCTTTGTACTTAGAAATCATTCTCTGAACATTAATCTTTATTCAAAAGACCCATTTACATTGCATTGGATAATCTTTCTAGCCAAAGGTCAATTTATCCATGTGCAATTTTGTGACAAGGATTTGTAATCAATTGCATTGCTACCTCCCACTACATACATTGCAAACTATTGATTACTTCACTATATGTATTTGGCACATCTACAATCTCAACAAGGATATAGCATTATATATAGAGCACATGATGTAGAACTCGTGATGGTGTGTGAAATCTGGCACTTAGAGCATCTCCACCGGTGCTCAGTATGTGACTCCAGACAGTAAAATTTATTGTGAAAAAGTCAAAATGTGCTGGTGTATTTGGAAATTGATTTTTCTGCACCATATTCGTGCAGCTTGCCGTGGCTGGTAAAAGGTGCAACACAGTTGTGCAACTCCATAAAAGACCCTTGTAAGTCACTCCAATTATACATCAATTTGGAACATGTTTCGTCACACTTTTTTTCTTCTTCTTTTGGGATTCATTTGCTGATCTTGCAATCATCATATCATGTACATGTTTTGATGAGAAAGGTATTTCATCTAATTGGGTCTCCACTCCTGAGATGTGTGCATGAAGGTTTAAAAGCTAGCATGATAAAATTTTATTGGCTTTCTTCAAAAATTGGCTCACATTGTTTTTCTCTATTGTACACACAACATTCTAAACATGTTGTGACCTAGTTATGAGATTAAATGACTAATGTGATTTGGATGTAAATTTCAGCACAAAGACCTGAAGCTCAGGATTTGATCTTTACAACCCAGGATTTGGCCCAAGGCAAAGCACAATTTTTAATGTTTTTTGTTTCAACAATTCCTAAAACGCATTCTAGATAGGTAGACAAATCCTTCCATGGAAACCTAGAATGCATGAATCTTTCACATAACTCAAAACTTGACTTGACTTTGGGGGAAAAAACATAATTGAATAATTTATGCATGGCATTTCAAAGTCTCAGATACAGAACACAGATTAGAGCATGCCATCATAAAAATAAGGTATGTGAAGTGGAACATGTAATGGTAAGTAGATGGGGAATGTTATTATTAATAATTGTCAGGATTTAGAATTCTCACATCACTTGGGTAGTGAATTGTATTAGGTGGGTCCTTTCACCAAATAGTTAATTAAGAGTTCTTAGTGGGCATTTAGTAATAACTCTCCATCCACTCTTAAATTTGTTTTTAAGAGTTGGAATCATATAATAACAACTAGCTATTTAAATGACTTTATCAAAGTTGAATGGGGAATTGATAGCTAGTCTAAACTAGGTCTAAACTAGGTTAAATATCAACTACCTAGGATGTTGAACCACACATATTGCAAGCCTAAAGCCATAGACATGGTTAGGCCCCCTTTACACTATGGTGAGGGCCCATGTCCATGGAAATTCTGAAAGCTCTCAAAACTCATCCCAAGGCCATTTTCATGGAAATTCAATAATCATTTAGGTGTGAGCTTGAGCTCTCAAAGTCTAGTGTTAAGTGAAAGTAAGACTTTGTTCAGGTACCTTAACATTATAATGGAACCAAAATGGGTTAACTTTTTAAGTTCATGTAAATATTATTTTTTAACTTGATTTTTTTATTTTAGAACTACTAATTTAGGGTTTGGGTTTATATGTTTTTCTTATATATATATATATAATTGTGTTTGTGCATTATTCATTTTTTTCATTTCAGCAAGTAGGATCACCATGAATGAGAGAAAAAAAAAGGTTTATTATTGTTTTAACCATGTATTGGTGATTGCATACGATGATGCAACATGTGTTGAATATGCAAGAATTAGCTCTCAATGAAGAATGGGAAACCGTCATGATTTTGAACATTTGTTTTGATGCTATGAGTTAAAGAGATTGTAGCATGTGGTTTATGAGAGATAAACTGGTTTTGTCAATAGATTTTTGTTGGGTTCTTTAACAACGCATCACAATCATGCTGGCCCCACAAAGAGGATGTTTAAGCAAAGACCGTGTGTATCACATGCTACATTTCATTTTTCGTGTGGAAAATTGGGTCCATGTTTACATAAGCAAAATACACATATTCTTTTTCAAATTTTAAACAAATTATTACACAAAAAAATTAGAAAATAAATTTAAATAAATTCCAACCAATCATGTCTTTTATAATCAATGCTTCATAAAAGAAATTTAAGGTAAAAAATTTTGGAAGGAAATGCCAACATTCAACCCAATTTTTTTTTCAAAAAAAATACATATAAAAAAATTACAGATAAAAAGCATTTACATAAATTCTAACCAATCATGGTTCTACAATCAACGCCTCAAAAAAAAATTTAAGGTTGAAAAATTTGGAAGAAAATGCCAACATTCCCCCAATTTCTTTTTTCAAAAAATAAGAAATAAAAAATACGGAATAATTTTCTTAAAAAAATTCCAACCAATCATGGTTTTGCAATCAATGCCTCAAAAAAATATTTTAAAGTAAAAAAAAATTGGGAAAAAAATGCCAACATTCCCCCCAATTTATTTTTTCAATTTTTTTATTGCATGTAAATAATTTCAGGAAAAATATTCAAATAAATTTTAGCCAATAACAGTTCTACAAATCAATGCCTCAAAAACATATTTGAAAAAAATGAATTTTTTTTGGGTTTTTAAGCTCTCATTGCATAACCAACTTTTGTGCCCACCTAGCAAAATGTTAAAATAAATTCTAACCAATGGGGGTTTTTAAAGGTCACGATCTAATGGAGGTCAAGCCCAACCCACCTCAAATAGGCAGGCCTCACTTGACCTCGGTTAGACCATGAAACATCGTCCATAAGCTGCCACTTAGGAATCCACATCAAGATTTCATCCGCTTTCATTTCCTTGTGTAAAGTGAATTTATATTTTCATAGTACTTTTCTTCCAATCACATTTTTGTATTTCAATGGGTCATGGGCTTTCAATTTCTAGCATAAAACAAGTTTCACAATGATGATGTGAAAATAGGTTTGAACTAATGTGGTCCAATTTCTTTTAATTATTTAAATAAATTTATTTAAACGAGCATGCAAGGTTTTATATATTAAATTTGTTTTGGATCACATAAGGTATTGATATCAAAAAATTCCAAAAATATTTTGAATCACCTATTATCACTTTAATTATCAAAATATCAACCTTGGGTAACTAATTTACTTGGTTTTGTTTTTGGTAATAATTGCATGCTAATTGTCAAGGTTGATTCTAAAATACCCATCTTGACAATAGCTTGTTATGTTACCAATGTAAGGTAAGTTTTGAGGTTTAGATTAGTTTTTTTTCTATTTTTTATGGCTTTATTTTCAATAGTAAATGTTATTGGATGATAGATCAAATGTTAAATCCATGAAAAAAAATCCATGGTGTTGATAAAAAACACAAAGCATGTTAATGGGCCAACAAATACTATTGACAAGGGAGGTTCGTCAATCAAGAAAAGATAATTAAAAAGCTTTTGAACAAATGCAAAATGCCACATTTCAAATTATCAAATGTCTCTTCAAGGAATGTGAATGTACAATCCTACAACTATATGCAAAGTAGCAAACACCCAAGTTTTGAAAAGGAAATCGATTCTAAGCTTTAGAGAGTATGTGGTGGTGTTTTCAAGTGTCATAAACAAGTTTAAGGTTTTAGGATTGATAACTCATGTAGATGAAATTTTAATTGACATGTCTCCAAATGCTCCACAAGGTATCAAGGTAATTTTCATATGGTACATTGCAAAAAAATTGACACGGTTCCTTAGTTCTACACATTGGGATAAGAAATATGTGAACTCACAAGCTTGAATTCACAAATATCACAAAATGCACAAATAAAACGAAAGAAGGCAATGAATTCATTTGGAACCAAATTAAGTCATAGACTTGCCACAAACTCACACTAAAACTCACACACCTAAATTTGGGAAGACTTATCACTTCCTTCCTATGGGATATTATATGATTGATGATAGACACTACATCAAAATGACAAAAATTCTTGAAATTTTTAACACACCTAAATTTGGGAAGACTTGTCACTTTCCTCCTCATGGGATATTATACGATTGATGACAAACATTATATGAAAATGAAAAAGATTCTTGAAACTTTCAAGCGTGAATCTCATAATGGCCAAATCACGAGTATTGTAATTTTTTAAGCTCATAGTTTCTTTGTATGAATTCTAATTCAAAAACTTTCAAGGGCAAATTTGTGACCTTTAAAGAAACCTTTGAAAATCATATCATACATTCCAATAATGTGCATGTAGGGAGGGGGGATATTAATTGGTAAACCTCCATATTTTTTATCATTATTCTTACCCTTTTCATAGAATTTAAAAATGAATCTTAAATTAAATTTAAATATTTATTTAAGCATTAAAATAAATTCCATAAATCCAAAGCTTTTTCTTCATCCAAAAGGTTTGTGTTCACGATCATTAAACTTTAATAATAAATAAAATTTTAAATTTAAATTTAAACATCACTTTGAAAATGTGAAAATAGGTAATAATAATGGTAAAAATATAGAGGTTTATTAATTTAGTACCATTCCACCCACCTCTCCCCCCTTTTTAGTTTTGTCATGTGTTCTCATATGGTTTCCAATAGTTCATTCTTATTTATGTCAATCTCAAATTTGATTTTATTATATAACATGGATTTTTCATGATTGAATTTTCATATTTTGGTTTAGTTGAATTCAACCAATCTATATTATATTGAAGTGAATTTTATTTAATTTGATTCAATTCAATTGAAATCTCAATGGGAACATTAACCTTGTTGAATAAGAGCAGAAGACTATTGTGTTCAATGTTTGAATTCAATTCAAGCTGCATTATGCAAATTCATTCAATATTTTCATTCAAATGGAAGTTAATTTTCACAAAATCAACTTATTTGTTCACCAATTCATTGTCATTGGTAGTGTGGAGTAGCATGGAGCCCAATTTTAAAGTAAATGTCATTTTCTTGTGATTTCCTTTTGTGGCAAATTTTTGGCACTTGGCAATGAAAAAAATGGTGTTCCAACTCGTACATAGGATTTTTTGGAAAAAAAAAAATGCCCAAATTTCCTAGATTTCAAGGGATTAAAAAAGAAATTGCTAGGATTAGATGATAAGGTTCTAGCATGTCACCAAAATGTAGCAAGGTTCCAAAAACAATTTACTTTCCTTTATGACCTATAGCCGAATTTGGCTAAATCCTCTTTTGGAATGACGACAAATCCATCTACCTGCAAAAAAATTGGGGGAAAAACATTTTACCCTCTATGTATTAGATCTCCTCTCCCCCCCTTCCTACACAATTGAACCAACATCCATCAACACATGATGAGAGGGTTTCACAATAGATGGACAACACCTTTGCATTGGGTCTCATTACCTAACCACAATAGGGGTAGCTCAATTTGTGTTTGTGAGCTACTTGCTAAACCCTAAATCCCATAGTGAGTTATGTCATGTCAAAATTCACTTAATACTAAAAAAAATCACCCATTTAACATTGGCTGCCACCTAAGATGCCACCTAGATTTTCACTTAACAGTGACTTCATATTATGTGTGAATGGTACCTTTAGTGTCTTAATATACAAAGGGTGTTGAATAGGCTTGTGTGTAACTTAGGTGGGAAATGAAAATGTCATGGTGGTATAATTTATTTTTCTTCCTAGTTATCTTGAGTGAACTTAATAGTTTAAAATCCTTAATAGGGTTTGATAATTTTGTGAGAATTTTAAAGGACCAATGGAAATCGAAGAAAAGAAGGACCATTGTTTTCAATGTTCAGCAAAATAATAAGATTATATGTAGATTTTATTTTTTATTTTTTTCATAAAATGCATTATCACCAGATTTCTATATTTGGACTAAGTGTGTAGCCAAAATATAGAAGGATGATTGAGTTTTTTTTCTTTTCATATCTGTTTTATAGCCATATTTTGGCTAAATCTTCATATGGATGATCATCACTTTGACTATGAACAAAAATTCAGCCTCTAGGGTTAAGTTTCTAACCAGCCCCTGCCTACATTGGTTACCTTGTTTGTTATTATAAATACTGATTTGCTGATTTATAACCCAATTTTCAATTAAATGTTGATTTTTTTTTTAAATTCAAAATTAGTTGCCCACAATGCTTGCTGGAAGTTCTAGAAATTCTGTTGCTACCTAATATTAATATTAATGCTCATTTGTCTTTGAAAGTGTCAAAATTGAAGGAATTTTTTTTATTGTTAGGCTACTACCATGAGAGTGAAAAAATGATAAATAAATAAATAAATAAATAAATAAATATTTGGCAACAAGATGTAGGAAGGGTAAAGGTACTACTACTATGGTAAAGTTGTTACTCTTGTCAAACTATTTACTGTTGTTAGTACCTTGGTCACTCTGACACATGATTGTTGATTAAATAATTAATTAATCAATTTTGAAATTTCCATTTCAACAAATGATGTGTTCTCAAATATTCCATCCAAATTCTTTTATTTATTTTTCCTTCAGAATTTTTATTTTATTTTATTTTAGAAAATTTGAACATTTCTGAAAATAATAGAACTAGTGTGGAACTGGCCCAGGGTTGTTGGTCTTTTTAATGGGTTTTGGGTTCTTAAACCTTGGAGTAAAGGCTGACACTTTCTGTAAGGCACTGCCATCTCCATATCTCTCCATAACTATTAGAACTATTTTGACTTAATTAATTATAAATTTAATTTACAAATTTAATTATTTATAAATTTAATTTACAAATGCTTCATAAAAAACCTGAGACTCACTCCACTCTGGGCTCTATGTTGGCAGGAAAGTGATTACCCTGTGACCTCAGGTTAATTGGGATTAGTTACAAGGTTACAAGAGTAGTAGTGTTCTCATCTATAGCTTGGGCTACAAAAGTCTTTATTTAATAGTAATATTATTAATTAAATTAAATTAAATTAAATTAAATTTATTATTATTTGGATTAGCATTACAACAACATGAATGCAATGAATGGGTCTTCTTGTGGCTTTCACTAACTTCCATTCCTTTTGACTCTTCATTGCAACCAAAGGCCACACAAGTAGGTATGAGGCACCCAAGTAACTTATGAGGTTGGTGTGTCAGTTTGGAAACCACCATCCTGTTGCATGTGACAATTTATGTCAGCAATTATTTATTTATTTATTTATTTTATGTAGGTGAGGTGAAACCCAACAAATGAAGCAAACATTTCTTCTTCTTTTTTAATTTTTTAATTTTTAAAAATATATTATATTATATTATATTCATAAAAATTTAGCCATACTGCATGGCACCCTTCAAAGGTTTGTACACTTAATGGTTTGAATTGATTCCACAGGATCTCTGCACATATCTATGTGCAGAGATATCCACATTAAAGCCATTGGACCCTAGGATGCACATCCCACCACCTTATGATTGTCCTGGATTGCATGGATGACATGACATTGGAAAATTGAGGAAAGTTTTATGGTGATATGTATAAAGGGTAATTTATTTTTTCACATGAATGAAGGTTTGATCCCATGGATGGATGGATGGATGGATGGATAGATGGATGTATGGATGAATGAATGCATCTGAATTTGATCACATTGTGAAGGAAATTTCAGCAGTATGAATGAAACCCATATGGATGAAAAGGTGTGTCACATGGATCAACAATCTCTATTTGATGACAATGGGAAGAAATTTGAACTTTATAAATCTTAAAAACATATGGATGATAATATGTGATGCATGGATAGGAGGAAATTGGAAAACATTGTTATCATAAATAATTGATGAGAGTGATGAAATTTAGGTAAACTAAATGGCATATGGATGAAACATAAAATGACCTTGATGATACAGATCTGAAATTATCATGTGCCATGTGCATGAAATTCACCAAGTGGATGAACCAGAAATATATGGATAAATTTGGTGTGGATGAATTGACAATAAGGAATAATGAATTACATTAGAAAAAAAAGAAAAAGACATTCCCAATTCAGATGAAATGAACTACATGATAAAACTAAAACATTTCGGATGAATCTAATGGCAATTGTGATACAAACAAAATGGACAAAACTTGATAATGTGGATGAAATCAAGATTTATTTGGGAATGCCATCTCATAGTACACCATTTTCTTGGCATTCTTATGATGGTTTACACATTCACCAATTCATATCCTTCTTTTCAACATCATTATAATCATCACCCATCTTCTTCTTCTTCTTCTTCTTCTTCAAGCCAAAACAAAACCAATATGAAATCAACAACAATGTACCTATCACAACATCCTCCAAATGTCCAAAATGCCAATCTTGATGCAAAGAACTATGGGTGTGATGATTCCTCATGGCTTTCACCTTGTCATGATGACATAACTATGGGTGTTACTCGATACATGGCTATAATTTTTTTATAAAAAATAAATAAATAATAAACACTCTTTTGGGTAGGCCATGCAAGGTACAACATGGGGGGTTGTAGAAGCATAAATGAAAAATGAAAGTTCTTTTTTTTTCCTCTATTTTTTAAACAACACTTACAAAACTAACCTAAGTTGGGTGATCTTGACAAGCTTCCCACACCTAACTAAGTCTGAAAAGTTTGAAGATTGAAAGAGTTAAATCATGGCACAGTTTTGCAGTATGTATCTTAGAGTGCAAAACTTCAACACCAACTTCCAGGACACCACGAACTTGAAGACCAGATCGGAGTCTAGACTCTAGACCAACTTGAATTCTTTTCTTTTAAACAATGAGACTTTGGTGAGTGGGTAAAGTGAAAACTAGAATTGCAACTTCGACCATTTTGCATCAATAAATTACTTTTTCACTTGCAAGTTAAACCCTAAACCCTTGTTGAGTTCCACATTACTAAGTTTTGATTAAGGGGTATCCAAAATAATAGAATTGAGAAAGGTATCTCATAATCATTGTAAATTCATCTGTAATTTTCAAAAACATGACAATCAAGTATCTAGTGAATCGTGAATAGACCCATGTATATAACAAATTATCCAACTTTTTTAAAAAATTGATTGAATTTTTGTATTTATATGTGCAATATAACATTTAAATATCATTTTTCATTATAACATGTAAATTTTTTTTTTCATTATTTAAAATGCTAATGTATGGATTCCCAAATTTTATGTGTTTTTATTGTTTTAGGAAAATTATGTGCCACTTCCTTCCATGTGTAAATATAAAACTTCAAAACAATGCCTATTTATTTTCATATGAAGCCTTGCATTATTGCATGCCCTTTAACAATTTTTTGGTGGCCACTACATGTGCTTTCAAAACTCTTACCTGATATGTCATTATTATTATTTTGGCATTGTATTTTATATTGTCACACAATTTACATTTTTTGATTATGGGCATGAACCTAGTCTTCGATGTTTAGGAAATTGAACATCTAGGGTAGACAAATCAATGACTAAAAATTTGGGTCCAAACCATATATAATGAGCCAATGTGTTTACTTTGCATTTAGGACTATTGTCCTTTTTAGGGTCTTCTTTTCCAAAAAACATGTTTTCCTAAAGATAAAATTTCAAATTAAATGTTTTGAAACTTTCTAAATATTGTGTTTATAGTTGCCCCAATATGTCTTTTTTTTTTTACAATCAAATTTGGAGAAATATGAATTTTGGACAATGCACAGATTTTGCCAGATTTTGTGATTTTGTGTTTTGTTTTGAAATTTTTTCATAATTTCAAATCATACCAAAACCTGTTAACAATTTCAAGTTTAATTTTTTATGTTATAAGCTACAAGTTTTCTTTGAACAACATATACATTCATCACATTTACATGTAAAAAAGGACTCATGAACTTTGTTAAAACTTTAATTTTTAATAAACACAAAATCGAAAAATATGAAAATTTGAGTGTTTTTTAAATGTGTCTAATAGTACCCTAATACTATATAAAAATTGAGGATGAAATAAATTGTATTATGAAAATTAAGGGGTCATTTATGAAAGTAGTGTCATTGAATAAAGTTGTTAAACATCCTTTATTCAAACCAAACTTTGATATTGGAATTTTGTTTGATTCATTTTAGATTTTTCAATATCCATATTATTTAGTAAGCATAACTTTTCATGATTCACATGCCTTTAAAGTGGCACCACATAAACAAATGTAACAAGAATTGTAAAAAAATTGATGTTTTGACATCAATTTTGGCTTGTTTGAGCTCATCCACACCCATTTAATGTATCAAAAAACTTAAAATCTTTGTACATTCTTTGGTTACCTTTGGAATTCAAAATATATTGTAGAGCTCTATTTGGTGTACCCATAACCATGAATATCATTAAAAGGACAAGAAATGAGGAAGATACATGATCTTGAAATAAAGGGGGTAAATGTTGAAACAATCGGTGTTTTTTTAAAAATTGTGATTTAAAGCTTAAAATCTTTCACATTGTTCCATTACAGAGGTCTTGTAAAGCTCCAATCAACGATCTTTTTAAGGATTTTAAGAGGAGGCCTAGGTGGCTAGGTTTTGCCAATCTATGGCTAACAAATGACAACCTTTCAAATTTGAACCTAGATTGTTGAAACTAGGTGTCAAAGTTTCTAGTAAAAACTTAGCTAAGCTATGTTTTAATTCGTAAATGGTTGTTGGCTAAAAGGTCATTATGCCTCTCAAATTTTGCAAGCGATTAAAGTGAATCAAATTTCAAATTATTGGCAACCAAATGCAAAATGCAATAACAATGGGGTCACCAAAATCTTTGATAATTCAAGTAATTACAAGTCATGTAAAGTTAAATTAACTACAAGTAACATCTCTTGGGGGAGTTGAACCCCGATCCAAATGGACCCTACCCATTGCAACAAGAGATTGTTTGCAAAAAAAATATAGATAATAGATTAATCTTACACAAAAAACACACCAATTGCCAACAACATCAAAACTCCAATGCATAGAGCCACCAAATAAACTCAAACACATACCAAAATTGCAAACATCAACAAATGCACTAAGGTACAAAAATTAGAGAATGCAAAAATGTTGTAAAAAAAAATGCATATGGAAAAACATGGTTTATGGTTTACGGTTTTGTTGTAAGGGTTTACATTATGCAATTTTTGTGTTTATCATGCATCTACAGCCTTCCAATTCATCTATTGGTCCCAAAATCTAATGGCTGTAGAAAATGAGAAAATCTCCATAGTGTAAAAGCTTTGTGCATACATCTTCACCACAAGATCCAAATGGGTTGTCAATTAATTTCTCAATTTGCTTTTCATGAAAGACAAATTAGATGAACACCTCTCATCTTCCATGTTGCTTAAAACCATAACCATGGATAGCTCCACCAACTTTAACCACTCTAACAAGTTAAAACAAGTAATTTGATTAATAGTCAACAATGCCCACATCCTAGAGCATGGATTGCAATTTAGGGGAGGTTTCATTGCTACAGCAAAATTGGCCAATATTGTCATTTTGAAGAAAGAAGCTTGTGCTTCTAACTTCAACTCATCAAGCAAGGGAGGGATGTGCATTTGGTTGGCCCCAATGTCCTTCCCATGACAATAATGAACCTTCAAAATGCTCAACTATGCCAAGAAAATATGTTCAACTTTTAGTTGAATCCAAAATCGAGGATAAATAATCCCAGTTACATTCATAATCTCTTTTGAAGGGAAGTGTTGCTACAACTTTTCAATTAAACCCTGAGCAGCACTAGTGCACTATTTTTTCACATCCTACATTACCAAAAACCAATCTATCACAACCATAGCCTTGGGCTCGCAACCAAGGCAAAGGGCTTGCAAGGGTGCGAGCTAAAACTAAGCCCGGGAGTCGCATTCTCATGCCCCCGGGAGTGCAAAAGAGGGTGAGGGAAAGAACCCTCACACTCCCAAGTGAACTCCCATGTTGGGAGTTGGAGTCCGATGAACTCCCGAATGTTTAGAAAGTGATTGCCAGGGTCAAAACCCAATGGCTCAAGGAGTTCTTCATATTATTAGAAAGCTATTGAAACGTAGATGTCTACAATGGGCTCACATGACCCATTTGAACATCTAAAACACAAGTTATGGCCAAAAGAAGGGTCGGGAGTCAAATTGGCAATTTGACTCCCGACCACTAAAATTCAGGAATCGACCCGATTTCCTTGCGTGCAGGTGGTGTGCGACACACCGTTGGAAAGCTTTCAACGAGGGATACAATTTTGTTTCAAAACTCATCTCAATCAAAGATTTGCACACAAAGTTATGGGGCCCCCAAAGTCGTGGGAATCCCAACTTTGGCAATTTCGAAACTCCCACTTTGGAATCCCAGGACAAAAAGCCATTTGAATGTGGGCCTTGTGGAGAGGCACAAAATATATTATAAGGGGATAAGGGGGAAGGTGGTGGCTTCGCCCAAGTCCGGGCTATGGTGAGTCTTGTGAATCCGAGTCGCCCATGGCTTGTCCTAGCACCAAAAGTGCTCCAACTATGCACTAACCACCTTGTGTTCGTTTTGTGCAGGTCCATGTGAATAGTTAATGTTTATCACTCTTCTTGGTCCCATCCCGGAGCTTCAACACGCCCCTCTACCCCTTCAAAATGTTGCAAGCCGGGGAACGTGCCCCAACTCCTTGCTCTTATGTTGTTTTTAGTGTTGGACTCGCATTTGAATCCATTAAGGAGTTTGGGGGTGTGTCACAATCAACTTTGGAAACTTGATTCAAAGCACCTATGACTATGCACTTCTTATATTGCGTATAAATAAATCCATAAAACAAAAAAGTTACACATTCAAGTTTAGTGTTTTGGTTAAGAAGCCAAACATGACGCAAAACATCAATTGAATGTTCCAAAAACTACCCAAACTCCTTCTGCCCATACATGGTTTGATAATCATAATGCATATGATACAATTGCACCTCATATTTTTTGACAACATCAACAAAATTGCATATCAAAACTTCCTGATTTCGAGCAAATTTAGACAAGCGCTAAACAAGTTTTAACATGGGAATAATACATGTCAATCCCAAAAACACTTCAACATCACAAAGCAACTCCAAACCTATTTTAGTTGTGTCATGAGATGTTTGTTCATCAAACATCTGAATCCCAATTATTTTGTATCACAACACATTTTGGGTTTTATGATTGGGCTTTGTGACTACATCCTAGTCAGGAACGACATATGCAACTAGTTATTAATGAATCATTAAACCCATGTCATTTCACCCATTTAATCACAAAGGACATTTAGTTGCAACCCAATCATCTTATCAATTAGGATTTTTTTAATTTTGGTTTAGTATTGAAATTCCATGTCATTGATGACCTTGGTATGAGGTGTAAAATGCATGTCATCTCAACTTAGTCATTTTATTCGACTAAATGTTACAAAAGACACCTTGATGGCAGGTGTCAAAAATCTATAAACACATTATGAGTCATTGCACGTGATCAAAAATCAATCTAATTTAACCCATGTAGCTAGTGTAATCAAAAGTCAACCTAGACTAATTTAGTTAGGTTAAGCAACCTAATCTAGCTCACTTAGCCAAAAGTCAACCTAGCTTCACTTAATTATGTTAACTACCTATGTTAAGTAACATAATCTACTTAACCTAAGCTAAGTGGCCTAGATTAAAAACAAACGTCGGACTTTTAGCCCAAGAAGCCTAGATTAAGTTACTTAAGCCAAGTGGCCTAGGTATCATAGGGTGCAAGAATGAAGATTTGAGCCCCTCACCTTCACTTTGGGGTTCAAATCTTCATCCATTGCACTACCACAATTTTTTATATTAATTATATTTAACACAAAATTATAAAACTCACAATTTTTAGCCTTGAATTAACCTTGGCCGCCTTAAATTGACCTAGGTCAACCTACCTACTACCTACCAACCTAGCTTAAACTTAAACCTCCCTAGGTTGTCTACAGATGAACTAGTTTATCAACCTTACTACCAAACCTAAGTTAACCTAAGCATTATTAGTCTTAAAAAAAAACTAGGATAATTATGTCGCATCATAATGCATCTAGTTGCACAAACTTGAGGTGGTTACAAATTTGATAATATCTTGTAATGAAGCTACTTAGGTTGATTTGGCAAAAAACCTAAAACTAAGAACCTAGGCAAGCCTACCTAAATTAACCTATTAGTAGGGTAACCTATGCTAGGTATATTTAAATATACTAGATGTAGTAAATTTATTATGTTTAACTAAGTAATTTACAAGGTAGCCTATATTATGAAATAGTTTTTTACTAAATAACCTACATACATAGGTTAACTTAAGAGGTATGTTAACTTAAGCTAGTGTGTTAAATAGTTAAGAAGTCAAGGAGTTATGTGTCATTTTTTAAAGAATGATTATTAATATAGTCATAATTATAATTAATAATAGAGTTTTTAGTACACATACACATGCATGTGGATTCATGACTTCAAAAACCTCATGGCACACACATAAATATGGCATTTCATGACAAATATTGGTGCCATAAATTCAAAACACACAAAAACTTATGGTGTCACAAAAAAATCATGGATTGCCATGAAAATTTGTGACACCTTATTGCTAAATGGCATGCCATGTCATCATCGCATGAAAAATTGAGTTAATATTAATTGCAAAGGACAACAATATTTTCAACTACCTAATAAATGAAATTAATTCATCAAATCAATGATATGAATCATGATGGGAAGTTAATGTCATAAGTCACGAAGTGTTGCAATTACTAATCAACCTGTGATCAGCCACATCAACATCACACGTCCATAAGTTATTATTCACCAAAAATTGCAAGAATGAATGGAATTTTGTTATTACTTAATTTTGGATGATTAAAAATACATAAAAAATATTTTTTTGAAAATTTGATATTTGTGTAAAAACCATCAAGTCGTGATATCAACTATAGGCACAAAACGATAATGTCATGTGGCATCACAATGTCTTTTACAATTATGTAGTCATTAACATGAACTTGTAATTAGAATTGTAATTAAAAAAAACAATAGTTGTTTTATTAACCAATTGTAAAACCCAAGATGTTTTATTGTGTATTTTGTCAAAATTTGTTTTACATGTGAGAGCATTGAAATCCAATGTGTCTTCACATTGCGAAGAATCTTCAAGGCTTTCTACTCCAAAAAATTTCCAAACTTACATCTATCCAAATGTTGCTTGGGAGAGAGAATAATATGTGTAGATTGATTATAACATTGTTTCAATCTTAGACACCAAAGGTAGTTTTTAACCATGTTTGTATTACCAGATTTTTCTAATGTGCAACACAATGTACCCTAGCATGTAGGGGGCCAATTTCTCTCTCAATTGTATTATAACACCATTTTTTGCACCCTAGAAAATTAAAACTCTATATGCACCAAACTTATGAGTTTTGAAACAAGGTTAGATTCTGATAGTCCCCCATATTGAAGCACATTATCCATTATAACCTTTGTGAAATTATCTATTGTACCACCATTGACTGGCTACTCCAGGGTTAATAAAATAAGGTTGCACTTCCAACCATCAACAAGGTACACATGAACACCCAACCAAGATTGGGAGTCCATAGTGGTATCCTCATCAACAAAGATAGAAATGAACCTTGCTTTTTGAACAACCAATTGTGTGTTTGTGAGCACACTCTTGTGCATGCACTTGGCCATGATCCAAACACTTGAATTGTTCCAATAGTGCCAAGGGTTGTTTGGCATTTTGATAAAAGCAAAAAATTGATGCATACTTTCATAATCTATAAATGGGCATCCTTACTATAGAAGGTGGAAAACTGTCACAAATTACAAAAACTTCCACTTCTTTTCAATGTGCAAACTAGCATTAACCTAGTCAATTACAATATTCCTTACATGCATTGTAGCAAACTATTGTTCATTTTTAGCATGTTGGTTGTTCAAACTCATAAAATATGCTCCCACTTTCACACCGAGCTTTGCAACAATAGCCTTTCATTGTCCAACATGTTTATGTAAGTCATCAAACTATGAAACAAGTAACTTGTCTATTTTCTCAACAGAACTGCAAACCTTACACTTCACCATGGATAATTTTCCATTAAGACCCATTATTGCCTATGCCCAAAGTAATTTTGCTACCCAAATATCTTGAAACATTTTGTTAAAATCCCATTTAGCCTTCCTAGCTTTCTTTGGCTTTGGAACAACAAGGTTAGAATCAAGTGAAATAAGTTTTCCAGCACCAACAATAGTGCTTGAGGAAGAGCACTAGTGTAAACAAGGATTTGTTATTACCATCTTGGAGTTCCAAAGAAGGGGCTAACAAAATATTTGTTTCTACCATAATAGACTTGGAACTAGAAGAAGGATCGACATGAACCGAAAAAAAAATTCCTAAACATAAAATTCATAGGAGGTTTTAGTGAAGCCATTAAATATGATGTGCAAGAAAACAAGATGACAATTCCACAAAATGTGAACAAAATAACAAACTAGAAAGAAATCAACAAATAAAGAATCTGAAAATTTAAACAATTCAAGCTCAAAGGTTTTATTTTAAGGAATCTAAAAACCTAAAACAAACTTTAGACTTGAGAGTTCAAAAAGATGTTGATGAACACTGAAAACCCTTTCAATTTGCACAAAGGTTAAATGTTTAAGTTTAGTACCTAAGTATGCAAATCACCCATGGCAAAGGTGGAAAATTTAGATCGTTCTCATTCCCACATTCGAACAACACAAAACTGCAAACAATGTTCATTGGTCCAAAGTCCTTGCAATAGTCACCAAACTTGAAGCTTGATTTTCACAAGTTTGCAATGTCCAAATTCCAAACTCTAAACACAACCTACTTTGGCAGCAAGTTTAATGCAAAATCCTAATTCCCAACTTCAAGAATAATAAACCAAATGATCATTAAATTTGAAGCTTGACTCTCCAAAATTTGCAACATCCAAATTCCAAATTATAAACACAAACTACTTAAGTTGCAAGATTTCGGCTTCAACAATAAGAAAGCAATAAAAATAAACTCAATTTGCAAGGATGATTTCTACTCACCTTAAACCTCGAAAGTGTGTGGTCCTTGTGTAGCAACCATTTTGTTCCAATGTTGGCTACAAAGTCCAAATCGTTGATGTTTAAGAGTTGCAAGTTACGACCTAAACAATATAGGTGACATCTTGTTAGAACGGATCAAAATTGGAAGTAACATTGTGGTAGAGTTGATAAAAAAGCGAATGGCAACATTGCAACTCCATTTTGCGAAATCTTAGCAACACGGAAACATTTGTAGCAATGCAATGGCAACTTGTGACGTGCCTCTTTTGAAATGTGACATCTTGTGGTCCTCTTGCATTATACAAATTGACAAGGTCATCATTGTTGTTGATATAAAAGGTGGCTTCTTTTTTCTAATAGGGACATCAGATGGCAATGATTTGGACAAAATAACAACCTTAATTTAGGGTAGGGAGGTAGAAAGGTTTTTTTTCAAATCAAAAATATGAGAAATTTTGCCATTAAAAAAATGTTTCGATAGATGTACAAAAAAGGATTAGGGGAAACGTTGACTCCAATTAGTGCACCTTTAGTTTTTTAGATTACTCAAAATTAAACAAAAAATGAAAAATATAGCTCTAGAATTGGGGGCTCTAGTAGCTTGTCCTCTTTGTTTATTTTCTTGGTTGCTCCTTTGCATTTGAAACTTTAAAAAATGTGTTGTAGACCTCCACTTGGCACAGCAATAACCATGAAGGTTGTTAAAAATGTACAAGACATGAACAAGATAGAATTGTTGTTTGATCATAAGTGTGCATTCTACCCTAGTGTTCTAACTACTTAAATTTTCAATACAAGTTCAATTGAACTTTACAACCCACAATTAAATGAGTAGTGACAAAGTGATAAAAGAAATATTGTTTATGTGGGAAACCCATCATTATAGGTTCATTACAATAATATGTTGGTATTTAGGGTTTTCTGGGTATAAATTGTGATATAAAAAATTGGCAATTTTTTTCATAAAAGGGAAAAAAATAGTGAATTTACACTAGAAATAACATTCCAAAAATTCCAAAAAAATTTGTCAAAAAAATAACAACGCTTTTCATTGGGAAAACACTATTTGATATTATGTTTCAATTAGATTTAATATAAAATAAATGTTTAAGGCTTGAAGATCATGAAATGTGTTGGAAAAAACAATATAACACATCTTATATAATTCCCTAGATAAGATTTATTTCATTGTAAATTGTCATTTGTCTAAATGAATTCATGAGTTTGTTGAATCAACATCAAATACATGTAGCATTTTCTTAGGTAGGCACAAAATTAATTGCATGTAAACTCATTTGAAACCACGTCAAAGGGGGTGGGGGGAGGGGGGGACTTGTCCAAATTACATGGCTATGTAAAACCCAAAAAAAATACCCTAAATATATGCATTACAAAATCCATTAAAAATTGATGACTCATAAAATAATCAAGATAGGTAAAAAATATATGCACATTATGTGCAATGTTTTATCTTGGAGGTAGACTTTTTGCATTTTTTTCCACCTAAAAGATATTTTTTCAACACACACAAGAATTTTTGGTAAAAGAGTGGCCATAATTTTGCCATATTATAGTTGCCAAATTTAATATTTCCATAAAACTTGTCCCCAAATATATGCTTCTCCAACTTTTGCATACAAAAGCTATCACACATGGATGTTAATTCACTCAAGATAACAAAAATAAAATAAAATTCAAACCACCAAATCTAGCAATACAAGAATTTATAGCTCTCATTTGAATGCTCAAGTTAAACCATGCAAGATGGATGGTATGTGGTTAGGAAACACTTTTTCATTAGTTCTTTCACAACTAACCATGGTGGTTAGCTTTCTTCTAGGAAGTGATAAGTTTAATTTTCTTTAGTTTTTAATTTTTATTTTCATAAATCGTAAGTTAAGTTTTTAAAAATTTTATTCTTATTATTTATTTATTATTACTTATTATTTCTGATGTACTATTTATTTTCTATTTTAATTTTTTTACCATGAAAATCGTTTTGGTTTTCAAATTTGATGCCTAGTGAAAACTTGGGCGGTTCCCACTAGGTGGTTTTCACCTCCAATGAGAACCGTCAAGTAGGTTTTCATGGTAGTTTTCACTAAAAACCAGATTGAAAACCAGTGCCCATTTTTAGCTGGTGGGTGAAAACCGCCCAATATTGGTATAAATCTGGTAAATTGGTATTGGTGTAAGGTGGGTATATAAACCTAATATTAGGTTTGATCCCATACTAGCATGGTATTGTTATAAGGCTAGTATTGCTTTGAGTCATACCTTTCTGGTTTGTTTTTCAATATAAATTATTCTTACTAGTATTGTAATCTATATATTAATCTAACACTAGTAGTTACCTAGAGGTGGACAAGGGGGGTTTATTGGATAGGTTACCAAAGCAAAACCCTTGTAATTCAATTTTGGTTCATCCACAACTAAGTGAACTCGCACTCATGAATGCACTAGTTGGATGGACAATGATTGAATTGAGGAAAAAATTTCATTGGGTTTTTGTCCTTGTGTTAACCACCATGACCCATTTTGGTATTTAAATCTATTTTTGTGGTCAATATTTTCCCTCAACTTACTTCACCAACCCTCTTGAAAAAAAACTATTACCACAACCTTGCAACGCATGTTGACATGTTCACCTACCTACCTAGTAAACCTCTCGTGTTGCCTACCCACCTACTCACTTGTTTGCCCATTTATCTACCTATTCACTTGCTTACTTATCTACCCATCCACATACCTACCTAAATACTACCCATCTATCCACTTACCTAGCCTTACCTATTTGACTACTCATCACTTCAGCTCGACCTATCACAACCACCAAAGATGATGTTAAAATGAAACCACATGAAGATATTGCAAAGAACTTCTCATTTTTTTTTCAAGCAATATTCAAGATCCAAATGAAAATACAAAGAATAATGTGGGTATTATTTTTGTAGGCAATAAATATACTAGCAAAACTTCTATTAAGTCCACCTTCACTTTGACCCATTTAATGCATAATGTACAATTAACAATATTTTATTTTTTGGCTAAAGTAAAAAGAGGGATTTTTAAACTTTTTTTTTTTTAGGGAACTTTTATGACACTAAATAGTTTTTGTAAATCACTCTCTTGATACTAAATAAAATTAAAGCATGAAATATTTGGTAGGATTTAGGGGTTTGTTTCAATTACACATATATAGAGCAAGCTCTATTTGTTTTTTTTCTTTTGAAGGCAAGTGGAAAACAAATCTCCATATAAAATGTAAAAATAATATTTCTTTTTAACTTCATTTATGGTTTTTAAAATTTTCATTAAATTTCAGTTTTTTTCATAATTAGTTTTGGCATTTGTATACAATTGTATGTTTATTAAATCATGGAAATGCATATACCACTTGTAGGTTTTAAGTTGTTTAATGATTTAGAAAATTAGGGTTTGTAGTCAAATGAAGGTTATGCATTTTTACTCATGTTGGAGTTTTAGTATTAAAGTAAAGGTATTTACATTAGATTCATAATGGTTGGGCATCATTAGAAAAGACTAGTTGAATTACATTTGCAATTTGAAGACACAAATTGGAGGTTGGATCTTTTTTGAAGGAAAGTGGAGACAACTTTCAATATAAAAAGTAATTGTAACATTTAATTCTCTTTACATCATTAAAGGTCTTTGTTTCATTAAGATTCATTTCCCCCCCATTATTAGCCCTTCATGCAAATTTTATTTTGTTTTACAAAAATTGACATTTTCATATGATAATTTACTTATTAAATTAATTGCAACTATGCACACACCACTTGTAGGGTTTAGGTTGTGTATTGGTCTAGAAGATTAGGCTTTGTAAACATGTGAAGGTAATGCATTTAACCATGTTTTAGATTTAACATAAAACTAGAGGTTTAAACTTTTTACCTTAGATTCATAATGATTGGGCTTCTTTAGGAAAAGCTAGGTATTACACTTGCAATTTGAAAAGGGAAATCGAAGATCAGATCTTTCTTGAAGGGGAATAAAGAAACTTTCAATATAAAAGGTAATTGTAATGTTTTATCCTCTTTGCATCATTAAGGATTTTTGTTTCACCAAGTTTCAATTTTTTTCCATAGTTAACCCTTCATGCAAATTGTTTATTTATAGAAAAAATACATTTACATGTGATCATTTGTTTAATAAATGAATTGTGGTTTGATGCACAATTAGGTTGTGTATTATTGCTTCAAAAGTAAAAAGTTTGTGGACATGTGAAGGTAATGCGTGTTGTTTAACATTAGTATGTGAAATAATAAAGGAAATGAATGTTTCACCATGTTTAAGCTTTAACACAAAAGTTAAAGATTTATATATATATATATTGCTTGAGGGCATCTTGGAAGGTCATAAACATGGGGTGAACTCCCAAATGTCAAAATATAAAAGTTCAAAATCCTTCAAAATCATGGGTGAATGACATTGATGTACAAATAAAATCTCCATAGATGTTGCACATATACCACATGCACATGTTCAAGAATTCTTAGAATGTGAAAGAGGTGATTTGTATCCCTTGGTGGAGTGGAACATACACAAAAATGTGTATGCTCAAAATGCTATAAGAACCCAACAACTAAGCACCATCGTGGGCATATTTGGTAGGTGTCACATTCCATGCCTTTGTTATATTTTATTGTATGTATGTTGTGGTTGACACTAACATGATAGGTTGTTAAATTGGATGAATGTGGGTATGGTCTAAATGATCATTATAAAAACCCGAACCATTTGTGATCTATCAAACAAGGTTCTTTAACTACATTTTCAATTGAAAACAATTACATATACAACTAAAGAATGTGAAGATATCCTTTTCCCATCGTGAACCCGCACATCCCAAATCCACTATTAATACGTATTTTTAGGTTTTGCAGATGTCACAATCTCTTGAAGACCACATATGGACTTGATTGAATTTGGGCATCAAACAAAAATACAACAAACACAAAACAATTTGGTATGCATGAGTCAATGTAGGCGAAACTATGACAAAAAGTGATTTTATTATGCAATAAAACATTACCTATTTGGGCTATAAACATAAGATAAGGAGTTGGCAATCACAATAAAACCTTACCATTTATATTCAAACATGATCATACAATCACCCCAATAATGTGTTTTATTTCCAAGATGCAAATGAAATTATTCTGATTTAAATCCCATTCATCATATGGATCCAAACATAGACATAATGAACACAACAAGATCATTGTCCTTTTCCACCTTAGAGAGATTGTATTTGGCCACAACCCCACATCCCATGTTCTTATCCAAAATATTTTACAAGCCATGGAATATGCAAGCTTCATAAGGATATGTTTATGTACCTTTGGCACATGTACTTTAATTTGCGACCCATCAGATTTTACTACGGCCTTTTTTTTAACATGAACCACAACCTTGGGCTCATTCCATTTTTGGCATTTATAAATGTTGCCTACAATGTGGGCATTTATGGTAACATATGGTCTTTTGCATTTCAACCCTTCTTCACAAATGGAAAGGTAACCAAATATGGTTGTTAACATAATTAGAAAATGGTTTTTTGTTTGCATGTTTCCAAATAAACCACTTGGAACTAAAATATTTATTACACTCCCCAAGCTTACAAAAAAACCTACCTTTTGACATTTCACAATGTGATGCACCCCTAAACTCTTTGATAGACTCAATTGTAAGTCCAAAGGTGAAAACAACGAAAGGATAACGAGTTGAGGTACGCTCCCTGGCTTGCAACATTTCGGGGGTAGAGGGGCATGTTGAAGCTCTAGGATGGGGATTAGGACGAATGGCAAGTGGGTCAATTATTCACATAGACCTACACAAACCAAACAACAAATTGGTTAGTGCGTAGTTGAAGCACTTTTGGTGCACGGACAAACCACATGTAAACACTAACTCACAAGATTCACCATGGCCCAGACTTGGGGGAAACCACCACCTTCCCCCTTATATTATTTTTTGTGCCTAGCCACAGGGCCTGCATCCAAATGACATTTTGTCCCACGACTCCCAAATTGGGAGTCCCGAAATTTTTGAAATTAAGATTTTTGCAACTTTGGAGGCCCATAACTTCTTGTGCAAACCTCCGATTGAAATGAGATTTGAAGAAAAGTTTTAGCCCTTGTCAAGAACTTTCCAACAATATGTGGCGTGCCACCCACACAAAAGTAAATCAGGGCGATTCCTGAGTTTTAGTGGAAGCCGATTCCCAACCCTTTTTTTGGCCATAACTTATGTTTTAAGTACCCAAATGGGTCATGCAAGCCTATTTTAAACATCTACGTCTCAAGAACTTTCCAATGGTATAAGGATGTTTTCAATTAAATGAAATTTGACCCTTATAATCACCCTCTAAAAATTCAGAAGTCCATCGGGATTCCAACTCCCAAAGTGGGAACCCACTTGGGAGTGTGTGGGTTCATTCCTTCACACTTTTTTACACTCCTAGGAACATGAAATGTGACTCATGGGCTACCTTTGGCCCGCACCTCCGCAAGCCCTTACCTTGGTCGTGAGCCCAAAGCTAGGGTTGTGACATAATGTGTGCCCTTCTTTATAGTGCTATGAAGGTCGATGGGAATAGTTGCGTTTTCATTTACACAATATGAAGTGTTACCATCAAAATCTTCTTTAAAGTCTTTGAAATCCTATGAATAATCCCTTGTAGTTTGTTCTACCAAAACATGTTTCCATTCCATTACACATTTCATTCGCATTTTACCCAATAGGAAAGGCCTTTCCCACTCAATGTTGGGCAAAATGTGAATGGAATGAGTGATACGGGACATATTTTGTAATAATGTGAAAAAAATATGTTCGACTTTTTAATATGTAAACAAATCCCATTCTCCTCTCACATTGAGAGGAGGGTGGGGTTAAGCTCAAAGCCAAGCTTGGATGAAAATTGTATTTGATGAACGTATTGTTTCAATGAAGATGACATTAAAACATGATGTTGTGAGAATACTGTAACATACATATGATCTAGTAGATTTTATGCATATGAAGTTATGCTAGTAGAAAAAAAAAATATTTGTGAATAAAATTTAATTGTAAATGACTCCCACAAATAATTTTACCATTAATTGCATAAATTTAATCACACCCAACATGTAGTTGCAAATCTAATATAATCATGACATCGACAATTTATTAGTGGATGATGTATTCAATCAAACATATATTCCATCCATACATTACATAATTATTTGTAATTACCTACCACTATTTTCAACTACAAAAAAATTAATTACACACTTTCGTATTTAATTCCTTATGTGATTTTTTTAAAGGAATCAAATTCTATCATGTGAAAAAATGTGACAATTAAAAATTTTTCAAATTTATCCACAAAAGTTTAAATTGGAACCTTCTAATTTGGATAATTTGGATTCATACCTATGCACAAATTAGATTTTGCCACATGGTGAAATGTGACCATTTCTAAAAATTCAAATTTAGGTAGGTAGACCTAGGTACATAAATAGGTATGTAGAAAGATGAATAGCTATGTGAATATATAGGTAGGTAAGTGGGTAAGTAAGTAAAGAATAGGTAGGTAAGTAAGTTTTTAAATTTTAAATTTAACTTTTAAGGTCAAGTTTATTTTTATTGACTTAGCCTTAATGAAATTTTTAGAAAAAAATTGTTTGTGTGTTTTCACTATTTCAAGTGCATTTCATTATATAGTTTACAAGATTGAAATGCATGACAAAAAATTTGGAATACATTTTATAATTGCAACCTTGTTGCAACTAGGTTGTGATTATAAAATTTATTCCATATCTTTTGTCTTTTTTTTCAATGTTTAAACTATATAACTAAATGTGCATAATAAAAATTTTAATCCCAAACTAAAGTTAGAACCTCCTAAAAAGACTATTTACCTATTTAGGTTTTGCCTACCACCTACTTAATTACCCTACCCACCCAACGTATTGACCTATCGTCCTAACCTAATAACTTAATTAACATATACATATATACATGTAATTAATCTAGTATTTCCTACCACCTAATATCTAGCCGAATCTATTATTTATTAACCTAAGTATTATCTACCAATTATTATTTAGCTCAATGTATTATCTATTAACATAATTTCTACCTACTAATTAACCTAGGTTATTAATTTAAATAATTTGCATTACACTTAAGCAAGACCTATGTGGCATTTATGCTTAGACCAAATATGTCACATGGTAGCTAGGTTAAACCTTGATTAAATTAAAACTTGATTAAACAATGACAAAAACATTAACTAAATTTTTTTGGGGCTAAATATTGACTAAATTTTGGCAAAACAAAAATTTAATTAAGCTTTTTTAAAATGTTGACAAAACAAAAATGGTTAAGCATTGGCTAAGCTTTGGTTAAACAAAAACTTGGCAAAAACATTCATTATATTTATATGCAATTATAATATACCATAATTATATTTAAAATAATATTTTAATAAAATATTATAGATGTATCCCTTAATATATGTTTAATATACTCCTAATATAACTAAAAATTATTATTTGCAACTAAATATTGGTTCATAACATGATTAATGATAATTACTAAATTATTCTTGGATGAAAAAAACCTTAAAACCCATCCACATGGAAGTATGAACCTTTGAATAATCACATCATGGTTGTAGGATAGTCACAAATATTGCAAGTGTTGTGAATAGTTGGAAGAATAATCACAAATTATACATAGTCATACTGTAGTTGCAAAATGAATGATTAGAAAATACAAGATTTCTACTAGTAATATTAACATCAAAATAATAGAAAGACTCAATCAAATAAAAGTATCGGACACAATAATTTGTGTAACAAAACCCACCCACCCTTTTGCATGGGGAAGGAGGGTGGGGTGAAGTTAGAGACAATTTGAATAATCTATGCATGGTAGAAAATGTTTTATAATCCACTTTAAACAATTTCCACTATAGTACAAGTATTCTTGCAATGTCATTCCCCACAAATGTAAATGAAATATCTTTCATATCAATACCAATTTCTTAATTGGCATAATTTGTTAGCAATTGGTTGTTGTCATCTCTAACTATATCAGAAGCCTCGACCACCAACTTTTCACCCATATGGACATGTTATTGAATTGGCTCATCAACTACAACACTTGTCGTTCCACCTTCAACACAATCCCAAAATTAATCAAAACTTACAAATAAGTGAAACCTCCAATCTCCATTTTTTTAAACATTTGAACTTTGCATTTTTTTATCAAAAAGGTATTGCAAAGATATCATGACCGTAACCCTACACATGAATGAAGGTGTTGCATGTAACCTAAAATTGAACTAGAAACAAACCACAATGCATTGTGGTTTTTACAAGAGAAAATCAAAACAAAAATTCAAAACTCCCATTTCTTCGTTGCAAGAATCATTACTCACCTTGGCTATTGACAAAACCAAAAATTGGAAAAGGCGCATGGATTAAGAATTGCATTCTTCGTTAAAATGTTCCTTCATGTTTCAATTTTTCTTCGTGTTCCAATGCAATTAAGCAAAGCTCCAACTTCTTGAGAGGTGGCATCTATTACAAGAAAATTCAATAAGTAAAACAAGAACAAAAGTCAAAAAATAATTTTTAAAACATTGCCTATTATTGTAACTCTAAAGAATAAAAACAAAATACTATAAAAAGAAGAAAAAATGAAAATTTTGACCTCATCAAAAAGCAAAGGACCGCAATTATCCTCATCTTACATTATTTAATTTTCCATGAACAATGTAGTACACAAATGTTTTATTTCATTATTTTTCTTAAAAATTGAAAATTACAACATTATTGTGGTGCGAGGAGTTGAGTAATGTTGTAAAAAGTTTCTTCAAGACAAAACAAAAAGCAAAGAATATGTTATTAAACAATTAAAAACTAATTAACAATGTAACACACTATTACAATTTAAAAAAAAAAAACAATAATGGCACATTGTGAGAAATATTGGAAGAAAATTAAACAAAATTTATGTTGCAACAAGTTTAATTGTGAGCTTCTCATAATATAGCAACACTACAATTTTTTAAAAAATACTAAGTAAATGCACAACTATAATTTTTTTAAGGATTTAAAAAAACATTATTATAATGCAAGGAGCTCAACTTACAACCAAGTTCCTTGTAGCACAACAACATTACATATGTTTTGTTTAAAGATGTTTTTAATAAAAATAATGCACAAATGTTTTTAAAAAATAATTATAACACATTAAAAAAACCAAGCAAACACAACACAAGCAAAGTCAAGCTCTTCATAGTGCAAAAGCATTGCACAAGTGTTTTAATTAATTAAAAATAGTAAATGTAACATCATTATGTTATAAGAAGCTTGACTTGTAACTTTCAACTCAGTTCTTCATAATGCAACATAATAATATAAGAAAAAACAACATTAAACAAGTTTTTAAAAACGATTTTAGAAACTAAGAAAATTTATTTGCACAATTTTTATAAAAATGAAAAATTAAGAAAAAACAAAAAAAAACAAATGTTGCATAAAACTTAAAATAATAATAATAATAATATTGTTGCACAACAAGGTCAAAACTTGTAACTAGGAGCCAAAATGATTACTTTAGAAAAGGATTGCAAGTCTTTTTCCCAAAAAAAACTTTTAAATGCAAATGAATTATTGAATGAATTTTTTTGTAATGTGTTTTTAAAAATATTAAAAAATTTCCCAATGCATCACATTCATTTTGTTAGTCATTATTGAATAAATATGAATTTTTAAAAATGTGCGAATTTTTTACATATTCAATATTTCAACTTGAAAAATGATCAAAATTTTATGTCCACCAAAAATTAAGATTTCACCTTCTTTAGTTATATTATACTCCAATTTATTCCTTAATACATCATGTAAATTATAACCCATTTATATGTGGTAAAAAACTCTTGAAGCTTTGAAAATTTGAAACATTCTTTGAATTTTTAAAATTTTAGAATTCGACATTCTTAAACATATGAACGCCTTTTGAGTGCGACTAATATGTTCTTATCATCTATATTATTTTGAATGAAAATTCTTTTATTATATGAGTCCTTTTGATAGTCCTTTGCAAAATTGACTCCATTTGACACAATAGGTGTATATTTTAAATGTTCTAAATTAAAACCAAAACTAAAAATTGGATCAAATGAATTTTTATTCTAAGTTCCTTGACATACATATGAGAGAAAAAAAGTAACTTGCCATGATTACTATGGTTTTAAATGGTAATAAGAAAAAATGTTTGATTTTGACTAATTATGTTTAGTATCTGATGTCTTTTTTAGCTCCTAGTTACATATTTTGACCCAACAAGGAGTTTATTTGCTCCTTGCAAGATTATTGTAGTAGAATTGTAGTTTTTAAACTTACACACACACACACACACACACACACACACAATTAAAAATAATATTACAAAAAACTTGCAAGTGATGGTGATGATGACACATCGATGGAGGTTGCAATGGAACACAATATTAGTTTGGTGATGGAGTCATGGGAGGAGTTGAGAGGTAAAATAACAAGTAAATGACAATAGGAGCATTCAAAATGGAGGAAATGTTTTGGGTTTAAGTTGAAGGGGGTTGGTAGGAAGGGGTTAGTAATAAAGGGTACATGTAGAAGGGGATTAAGGTGGGTAACAAAGAAAAGGTTTTCTTTTAAAAAAAACTCCATGCCATGTTGGTCTAAGAAAAATAATAGAAAGGATAAAAATGGTACTTAGCCGAGAAGGGGCTTCATAGTTCATCCAATGGATGATTTCATAAATAGGGAAATGGGGTTGGTGTGTTCATGGGTGCTAGGTCATTTTGATTAATTTCCCATAAACTTATGTTGGTAGGCGTTGCTTGAATTTTGGTCATCATTTGATTATGAAATAATTTATTCATAGTTGATCATGATCATTAGTTTTGGACTTTTTCAAGTTTATTGGGGAACTAAATACTTTCCATGTTGGTTTGTTATTAATAGTGTAATACATGACTTCACATGCCTAATCTTAAGTGTACCATTTCGTTTAGATTTGTATAACATGTGTGTGTGTTTGCGTATGATAATAAACATTTTAGTAGGTAAATATGGCCTAGACTATATTTGGTTGTTAAAAAATTTCAGTTGTCATTATTTGATTTTTATATTACATAGGTAGTGATCCCTTGTCCATTATTTGACCATTTGGCTCCTTGACAAGGTATCATTTGTTGGTAATTAGTCTTGAGTAAATGTGCATGCATATGTGATGTATAATTGGGGGTGGGTGCCAATATTGCTAACCTTGGAAAGGGTGATAAAATGTTATAGTTAAACAACTTGACTAACACATTGGTGCATAATATTTTAGTTTGTGGGGGCCTATTTAAGCATGATATTGCTTGCAAACTTATATGTTTTGGTGTAGATGGTGTCATTGTATTTTGAGGCACAAAAAAAAGGTCATTGTTCAATTGAAATAAAAGTATGTTGCTTATGTCAGTATTGTGCATTACATGGGAAATCATATCGATGTTGCTATCCAAACCCTTTTAACAATGTCCATTGTTCAAAAAATTGGAGTTCTATTATAGTCAATGTATATATATTTTTAGCCTCAGTAGATGTCATTTAGAATATTACAAGCTTGCAAAGTTCATTTAAATGAAAGGGCTGAATATATTTAAGAACATAAAATAATGATGGATTAGCATGTTGTCTCCATTAAAAATTTAAATGGGTTATTGGTGAGTATAAAAGTTTGGTTTTACAAATGATTGAAAAAAATTCTAGACCATTATTATAATTAAAATTAAGTATAAAATATATTTGATATTTAAACAATTATTTGATTAACATTCATGATGTTAATGCTTGAGGCTATCCAAGGATTTCCAATGTTTATTCAAGGGAGGGAGACCTTTATATGTGATTTTATGGTAATGATGATGAAATTGTGTCAGTTTATTTATATGAAATGTATGTTACTCCTCTAGATGTATTTTAGTGATCAATATCAAGCCTTCATAAATGTTATTTGAAGTGACGTTGATATATGTTGTTTTGTTCATTGTTTAGTGGATTGAAATTGATCCACTAATAATATTGAATATGTTGATTTCCACTTCAAGATAAAATTGCGCGTGTTTCACAAAACAAACCCTACCATTGGTGTTTTGAACATGGTGACAATAGAAGATTGGTATGTGGTTATGCAATAATGAAGGGGTGTAATGCACAAATGTAACAAATGTTTTAATTCGTGAGGTTGACAAATGCTTCCCTTTTCAAGAACTTACATGAATTATATTAAGATTATATATGGACCCATTATTGGTTGTAGCTAGATACTAAATTTACATTTTCACAAAAAATTGGTCATTTGCTAGCCTAATATCTACCTTATTAGTTGTTAATCCCCCCTCCATTCAAGATGAATAATTTTTACTTCAACATGTATTTTTCCATGAACATAATTTTCAAAAATAGGTTGGTGCTAAATCCTTATTTTGATTGTAACCCTAGTTCAAAATTATAAGTTTAGCTATAATGGACATTCAACAAAAAAGGAATTTTTTTGAAAGATCATTGGAAAATATGCATAAAAGTTTCTAGAAATTTTCCATAAAAGTATTTGAGGAATATGCTAAAAAATTTAGAAAATTTAAGAAAAAGCCTTGAGAAATATGTTTAAAAATTAAAAAAAGTTTCTTGAAAAATCTTTAAGGAACGTGCATAAATGTTTTTATAAGTTTCTAATAAGATCTTTGAGGATTATGTTTAGAAGTTTTTCAAAGATGTAAAAAACAATGGAAGTTTTGTTTAAAGAACTAATTGTTAATAGAAATTTCTAAAAGATGTATTTAGTGAAAAATACTAAAAGATGAAGTTAGAAAAAACTTTTAAAAAGGTTTATAAAAGAATAATTGATGAAAGCTTTTTAAAAAGATGGTTAATGAATATATTGAAAATATTATTTAATATAAAAACAATTGCATGGTTGGGTGGACCACTTTTGGAGTAACAATGGGATTCTTTTGTAACATGTGTGATTACAATTAAATTTTTATTATATATGTTAGACTTTGTCAATGGGAACTCATTTTTTGGGTATAGACTTAGATCTAGACATGGATCAATTGATTGTGATGCTTAAGAAATAATTTAAAAAAAAAACATTGGACTTTGATTTGGGTTGATGATTTCATTCAAGGGATTTGGTTTTATGGAAACATTTTAATGATGAAAATGTATTTGAGTTTTTTTTATTATGAAGCAAGAAAAAAAAAGGAGTTATGGACTTTTGTTCAAAGTAAAACCAATTGTTTTTTCAAAAGTTCATAATTTATTGAAAATAAGGTGATTCATGTTGAGATTTTGCACATGTGTTTTACTCAATTATCTTTAAATGTAATATAAGTTTAAAGTATATTTAATTTTCAATATATCCCCATGCATTGTCATGTTGTGATGCAATGTAAAATACACTACAAAATGGAGTGTATTCAAATTCAAATTTAGTGAATGTTTGTTCTTGTCACTTTTTAGTTCACCCAACCATGTACTTGCTTAAAAGTTTATAAAAGGCTGATGAATTTTTAGAAAGTTCCATTAAATAATATAAATAAAAGTTTGAAAGACATCACAGCTCAATTTCATCAATGCAAGTTGCAACCTTTATACCCAAATGCATTTCATGTTTAGCTTCCATCATGCTTTGTTCAAATAATAAAGTCATTTAGTTCTTGTTCATTGATGAATTATTTGTTTGTCAAGTCTATGTAATTTTCTTCAAATTGTAGATTTGTGGTCCTTGACATTAGCTAGCATCTAACTAAATATTCATTATCACATTTCAAAGTTTATGAAATTTGTGGAGCTTTCCATTGCTATTGTTTTAGGTAGTGTTGAAGATGAAAATATTTTTAAGATGTTAAATTTTGTGAAATCCAAGCTTCAAAATTGGTTGATGGAACATATGGACCTAGTGGTTTAGATGTATGCAAAAATAAACTTTATAGGTTTGAGACATTTATATTTTACAATGCTGTTCAAGATGGTGTGAATTCCATATATTATATGGATTACACCCATGATTTGGATCCATGATCTTATATTTGAAGTTGTAATTGAAGGTTACTACTATGGGTGTAATGGAACTCACACAAGAATTGCATTGGGGAATTAGCCTTTGTTAAAACCATAATCAAAACTAAAACCAAAACCTTTGAAAGTGTTAAAATGTTGAACATGGGAAGTTTAGGTTCAATTATTTAGGTAAGTAAAAAAAAATTTGTGAAAAGTTGACAAGTAGATTGAACTTTTTTAACAATTGATCAATTTTAATTAATTATAAAATTTTGTACCTTTACGATTTTCAATTTTAATTTGTTGTATAACTTTGTACGTATATGATTTTCAATTTTATGAAAGGTGTAATACAAAAAGCTAGACCAAGTTTTTGAATAGGTTGGAGGTTTTAGGATTGGAAAAAGATGTGTGAAAGTTAAAACCATAAAATTCAAAAAATTGAAAAACTAGGCTCAAACCTACAACTAAAAAACTCTGCAAAAACATTTAGTGTGAAAATTGGGATTGTAAGTTTTCTTTAAATGAAAGAACCAACTAACATTAATTGCAACAAAATGATGAAAAAATATTGATTATGTGTAAACCCCATTATAATTTCACTAGAATGATACATTGGTATTATGTGCCAATTGGGTTCAATGTAAACTAGATCTTCAAGGCTTGTGAACACAAAATGTATTTAAAATGTTTCGGAATAAAAACATAACACACCTTACGTGCTACCATAGATACAATTTATGTCATTTAAAATTTTCATTTGCTTGAATGAATGAGTTTGTCGAATCAACATCAAATACATGTAACATCTTTTTAGGTTAGTACTTATTTAATTGTGTGTAAACCCATTTGAAACCATATTAAATGTGTGGAGGAAATTTTGTCCATATTCTACAGGCATGAATGTCCAAGGTATTTTGTATCATTTACTGAGAAATTCTTTAAGAGAATTGTCCAATGTTTTCTACAAATAATAGCAAAGTGGCAATAGACTTTTTGGTGCAATTGAAAAGTGATGACATTTCTTCCAAACCAAAAAATTCTCGCATTTTGATTTTTTGGGCAATTTTTTTGTAAAAGGACCAAGTATTTGTGACAAAATTTTCCTTGGGGCGGGGGTTGCCACAATGTGACAAATGGACCACCAAAAAAAAACACACAAGATAGATAAGAAATATATGCACATTGTGTGTCCACTAAACAAGGAAATCTTCTAATTAAGTGCAAATACTTCAAAACACACGATCAAATGATATCACAAATGTGGAACACAAGTTCTTGTCCATCATGAAATAACCACTGACCACATACTCGACACCTTGTACCCAAAAAATGCACTTGTCCAATTTTTGTCTACAAATGGTTATTTATTGGCAGAAATGTCTGAAGAGTTGGTTATACATCAGAGTTATCCATAAATTAAGAAAAACACAGCATCACAACCCTGAGTTTGGTCATACAGAGGGTGAGATTAGAAGAAAAAAACCTGCAAAAAAGTACATTAGCTTTCAAGGAGGGATGAAACTCAGAAAACCATCAATTTTGGTGGTAAACTGAGTTTCGTCCTGTCTTTCCTTTTTCCTGAGTGCCTCCACTGCTGCTGCTACAGATATTTTCACTGCTCGTAACTTGTACAACTACTATAATTAGTCTCAAACCTTGTGCATTAAATGCTGAGTATCAGCATTTCATACTGAGATTTATTACAATGTCTTTACTTTGCGGATACCACTGAAAGAGGGGATAGGGGGTGAAAGGAGGCCCAAAGACAGGGTTTACTTTACGGATAAGTCTATTATGAGCAGCTGGGACACTGGCAACTGAATTATTATTTTCTGTGTCTTATTTCAGTACATATGAAAAAAAGAAGAAGGTTAAAACCTGAGAAGGCCATGATTGTAACATGCACCCACAGAGGGCAAAATCCAAATGGGCATCATGAACATTTTGGAAATTTGCAAGTACTGTGAGTAATGGTGAGTATGGTGAGAACACAAATGAACCAACCCAAGAGCACCAAGTATCAACCCACCATAAATTCATGGAACATGCATGACAAAACTTTGTGACTACTCCTCCTCACTAGAAAGCAACAAACATTTCTTTCTTTGAAAAACATTCTCAAAATGTTGTCTGTGCAAGAGCCAAAAAAAAAAGTGAAAGATTTATTTCATTTCATCTACCCATTTCTACAATTCTTCATGAAACTCTCTCAACTTTTCACCCATATCTATGTCAGAAGTAAAAAGGTTTGTCTTTTATATCTTTTAATGTGGATTTAGGGTTTAGGGTTTAGTCAATAGTCTACTCTCAAGTCTACCTTGCCTGGGTACTTAACTTACTACTTACTTACAAGTTCTCATGTTCCAAGAATTTTTTGTAGCCCTCATTTGAGAGGGCCAGGGTTAAAACTTGCACCCACGAAGGTTACCACACAAGATGGATGGAATGTGGATAGGAAACATTTTTTCATTTGTATGCATGTTGTTGTCACAACTAACCGTCCATGGTGGCCAAGAACTGGACCCAATGGTTCTACATGGACCTGAACTTGGCCTTACAACTAGATCCAACAACAAGTCTTCATGGATTCCAACCTAGTCAAAAACTAGATCCAAGGGGTATTATTGAAGGTGTCTTATTTAGGGTCCAGTTCCTAAGGTTAAGGTAAGTAGGGGCCAAGGTTTTGGGTTTAGAGAGTGTTTAGGATTTTTAGGTTTTAGAGTCCTATGACTAAATTTTAGGGTTTTAGTGTCATAGGTATGGCCTGGTCTTAGTATTGGACTGGTATTGTAACCCAAGGCTGATTTTTGCCTCGTTTGAGGTAGGTATAAACCCGTGTTGTGCAGTTATTTGAATTTAAAAAAAGAAATAGAAAAAAAAACTTCTGGTTTTTTTATTTCTTAAATATTTCAGAATCAAAACAATAATTGGGTCTTGGTTTTTTTTTTAAAAAAAATTTAAGAACACATGGTTTTCATGAAGAATCGACAAAGAATGAACGGTTATTTGGATATTTGATTTTTATTTTTTTTGAAAATTGTGGTTATATATACTCGCTCGAATTGGGTCTTTGATTCTTTTGAGAATCACAATTATGAAACTTAAAAAATTGCTCTCATAACCATCAAGGGTCTATTCATGTTTGTAATAACCGCCCAACAACATGGGCACAAACCTAATATTAAAATTGACATAAATTTTTTTGGCATGAAGTTGGTATTCTCTTAGGGAGTCCCTACTAGTGTAATATTGCTATAAGGTTGGCATTGCCTCAAGTGATACAAGATGGGTATATGTTTTTTCATACCAATATACAATACTAGTTTGATAATGTATAAACCCTAACTATAGAGAACCGGGTATTTTGGTTTGCGAGTGGTCAGTGAACATTTTCCTGTTGGGTTCCAGTTCCGTAGCTAACCATGGTGGTTAGCTCAGTTGGTATGTATGTTGTTAGTAGGTAGGTTTAGTTGGTACGCTTCTTCCATAGTACAATATATTATGTGGCATTTACCATATTTTGACATCAAAGTAAACATGTGCCATTAAAATTAGTGCTTTTTATTTATGTGGCAAATTTTGCCACCCTGACAATCCCAAAAAAAAAAGAAAAAAAAGGAAATATTCTTTTGCAAGTGCCGCATTTTTTAAAACAACACTCATTCAAATAATGAAAGAAATTTTGGTATTTAAAGAAATGTCGCCACTTTTCAACTATCACAAATTATATATCTTCCCTTTGCTATTGTTTGGAGAAAATTTTGAATAATCTCTTCAAAACTATGATCAATATATATATATATATATATATTGAATCTAACTTTGGATGCTCTCCACCTACTCTTTTTTCATAATTTGTTTTACTAAAAGAAAAAAACTATGGATATAACATGCAAGTGTCAAGGCTCATAATTTGTTTTACTAAAAGAAAAAAACTATGGATATAACGTGCAAGTGTCAAGGCTCATAATTTGCTTTACTAAAAGAAAAAACTATGGATATAACATTCAAGTATTAAGGTTCAAAATTTTGTTTTACTAAAAGAAAAAATTATGGATATAACATTCAAGTGTCAAGGCCATAGGGGTATTGTTGAAGAAAAGCCATATTTTGTTATAATGTTTGGGCTAGGCTTACATTGATAGTGTACCTCAAGACAAATTGTTTGATGAATAGCCTTAAGGATTTTGAATTTCCAAATCTGAAAAAATCATCATAATTCAATGATACATAGATGATTGGAGTTGCAATGGTGGGAGGTGCAACAAAGGAATGTTCTAAGAGAAAAATTCTCTCATTTTAAAACGTAAGCTTCCAAAGCTCTTGAACACCTTTTGCAAATCTTCTTGTTCCTACTTTGATCATATCATTTTGTGATGTTGTGATATCATGTCATTCAAGATTAGATTTTTATTGGTTGTGGCTTCTTCAATGTTGGAATGATGCAATGATGACATATCAACATATTTTTATTTTTGCAAAATACATATGAATTTAAATTTTTTTAAAAATAAAATTATATATACAAAATATGTTTATGAATTCTTGAATGTCGATGCATCGGAGATTAGAATGTCACAAGTTGCGATGGTACGAAGTTTTAAAGTGCAACTTGACATCACATTCATTAGGTTCTTCAATGATCTCAATGTTCACTAATTTTTTGTGCTGACATATTTCAATTTTAATTTTTTTGAATCTAATTCCACATGTTTGCAAATCCTAAATGTTAGAAATGTTTTACATGTTTTCTAAAACCTAAGTTGTTAAAGTGTTGTGAAAATCTTGTATGTTGTTCAACCTAAATCTTGTGTCAAAACTTGTACATTTGTGTTTGTTGTGCATACTTGATTTGGTGTAGGGTTTTCTCTCTTGATATATGCTACCCTTTCAAGTCCTTTGCAATCACTAATCCTTTTTGTAACAATGCAAACTTCAATTCTCCAAGCATTTGTTGTGAATAATTAAAAATAATTTTAAAATTGTTAGTTTTTTTGTTTGTTGCAATAAATGGCAGTTTCAACATTAGTTTTTCAACATTTGTGAATAGTTGCAAAATCTCTTGTTTGGTCATTGGCCATGGTTAATGGACAACTAACTAGATGAAGAAGAATTACATCATTTACTTTTGAACAACCAACCATCAACAAGTTTGCAATATGTCAATGGATGGAAAATGGTGGCTATGACTCATAAAATTGTTTACAACGCAATTGTTTGGAAGGTGATGATAAATTGGGATTCCATGATAATTTCATTGAGGCATGTCTTTGTGAAATTTGGTTTGAAAAATTTGTACACCATCATTTGCAAATGTTATTATCATACATTGTTTACAATCTAGATTGTTTATGCATGTTTTGAACTTTTTTTTAATTTTCACAAATCTACTTTATTAAGGATATGATATTAAAAAATCAATTTTTTAACATCCTCATTATTTAGGAACAAGGCACATTCTTGTTGTTTTTTTCCCACATTTTCTCTTATTCCCATGTTCTTGTGTAGGTTTTGTAAATAATGGAAAATTGGGAGTCATGCCCTTTTTGGTGGTCTTCTTTTCTTGACTTGTTAAAGCTTTGATTATTTTGGTTGGATGTGTGATTTGTTTTTATTATTATTATTCTAAGACTAAGCTAGTCTTCCTTTAAGCTTTCACAATAAAAAAAAACAACGATTTTAAATTTTCTTTTTGATGTGAATGATTATGAGACAAAGCAAACATAGATTGATAACTCTTCGAATTCAATAATCACAAAACCTTCCCTCCATGTTAAAGCATTTGTTATCACAATATTATCATTCCTCAAAATCCAATAGTTGATCAAACTTAAATATTGAAAAAAAAAATTTAATCACTTAACCATAAAACACTTAAAAAATTATCGCAATCAAATTGTGAAAATACACAAATTATGATGATAGTCACATTAAAAATTTTTTAAAAAAATTCTGTAACCAATTGGATACAGCTGCTCCCTAACCAATCATACTTCCTAAAAAATTTGAAAAAAAGGAAAAAACACTAGACATCAGCTGTCTTTTGTTGTTTTCTCAAAAGATGGCAGCAAGAAAGGAAAGAAGAATTGTTGATCATTATTACTAAACCTTTAGTAGTTACCAGAAGAAGCAGGGCTGGCTGCCATTAATTTTACTCTCATCAACATGAGTGTGCAGACAATGCTGTTTTGCTTGCTTGCTTGTTTGTTTGTTTCATTCAGTGGATGACTTATTATTAATGAGGTCACACTAGTCAAGCTCCCTCTGCATGTTAGGGGTCACCAGAGGAAGAGGTGGCCCACATTTAGACCTAATAAAATTCCTATTTATTTACCTTTATTAAAAAAATAATTATAAAATTCTTGTTACAGGAGCATTTTCCAGGCTTGAATGCAAGAAGAGCATGGAGGGTGATGATGTGCTAAATTTGAACTCTGTTGTAACATTCATTAGCTACCTTGACTGCAAATAATAAGCTAGATGTTGTATCAACAATGGGCTTTTATGAGTTTCATCAAAATAGCAGCCTAGCAAGCTTAATTTATGAGTGTGTTGAACTATCCAGCTGAGCCCAGAGAAGCTAACTATCCAGCTGTGACTCACCCATTGCCTTAAATTTTTAGAAAATTCCAAAATTTTGCACCAAAAACCAAACAAACAATCCAACCAACCAACCAACAAAGATAACAAATGTAACAGCCTGAACAACACAGCTGAACAGCCAAAGGACAAACAAATATACAAAGACTTGACTCAACTCAAGCACTTGATCTCAACCCGTTTCCCTCATGAGTCTGGGAAGTCCATCCTGCACAGACTCTCATATGTATATGTACATATATAGAGGCAGTTAAGAAGAAACTCTGATCACTGGGAAAAAACTTTTGAAGTATGTAACACAAAAAGCAAAACCCAATTCACCGCTATAGCAAAGGAAATATAAACCTTCTCTAATTCAACTTGGGTTGGTGGATCACTATACCCAAAGAGGTTTTTAAAAAAGTATAACACAAAAGCAAACTCAATTCACACCTAGATTTCAAACCCAGAACATGATTCAACTCTAAATTTCAAATCCCAAAAATATATATTAACTTTCTCTACTTTCTCTTGAGTTGGTGGATTTGTGGGTTAGTTTTGTAAGTTGGGTTTGCCCCGAGTGCTTCCTTCTTTTTGTTTTTGTATCCTCATATTGAGCTGGTGGTAGGTGGGGTTGTGCTTGGTGAATCGTATGATCGGCAGCAACCCATTTATGATCCCATACGTGCCGATAACTAACTCAGATGAGGAAGGGCAACAGGATACTTTGCTATTTTGTTGTGTGAGCTTTGATTCCACTTGAGTAGTCGAGTGTAATAAGTGTGTAATGTGAGTAGTTCGAGTGTGTGTGTATAATGTGTGCACTTGTGTGTAAGTTGACCATTAATGAATGTATCTTTATTTGGGATCATTTGCGTGCCCCATACAGATCATGTCAGCTACTTACCCACTATTTTCTTGTTTCTTCAGTGGCTTCATAAATTCCACATGCAATGTAACACAGTAGTACCTAACGGGAAGCAAAAACATCCCATTTTGAAACATCCCCATCTTGTTCTATTTGGCATGCAACCCAAAAAAATTCCTAGTTTATAGAGGAATTGTGTGTGTGTGTGTGTGTGTGTGTGTATGTGTTTTGATAGGGCATGTGAATGTACTACTTTTTCACCTAACATACCATCCTCCTCCTTGCCACATCCAAGTGATGGCAATTTCCCCAAGTTGCATAATTTCAAGGAAAAGAATCAAAATGGTACTTAAAAAATTGGTACTTAGTTTAGGTTTTTGATCATTCCCACCATAGTTTAGTTTGTGCTTTAGGTTCACTTTACACAAGGAGTCAAGGCCAACAAGGTTCAACTCAAATCAAGCATTTCTATTGGTGCAAAAGTTGAAATCAGCCCCAAGGGCTTTACACTAGGAGTCTAGGCTTTAATAGGAAAAAAAACAAAACCTTTTCAATCTGCCCCAAGTTACTAATAAATGCTCATCATGGAATTTGGGAAGCCAATTGCAACTCTTGGGGCCAATGTTCTAGCATTCATTAGTAACTTGGAGCCAAACAACAAGCCAAAAATTCTCAAAAGTTGGCCCCAAGTTGTTTCAACTCTTATAGTGTAAAAAGCAAGCGCCTTAGTTTAGCTCTGAAGCATTCTTCACACACCATAGTTTGTGCTGTAAAAAATTAAATGCTTAAATAAGTTAATCCAAAACATCTGGTGGAAATAAAAAGCAGGGCTTTTGAAATTCTAAGTACTTAGGTACTTAGGGGCTTCAGAAATGAATTCCCCAATTACCCTTTTGCAGTGTTCTTAGTTTCAAATTTTGATGCTTCTTGTTGTTGATTTGGGGCAATGGGTGTGTTGTAGTGTGTGTACACTAGGTAGTGAGCTAGTTGTAAGTACGTGGACAATGATGATGGCCCCTTTTAATTGGACTCATTTATGTGCATTTGGAGGTTGTGCAACTGTGAAATTAAATGTGTAAGAAGATTAATAAGATCTCTCTTGCACACGTTAACACATCTCTCTCTCATCATCCATTCTTCCTACAATTTGTGTTTGTTTGAGTCTTATGTTCTTTTTGGTGTTGTGAAAGTTGGATTTTGAGTGTGGGTTTGGACACATTGTTGTGTGTGGAGCTGATTTTGTTGTTGTTGTTTTTGTTGAGGAGGTTGTTTGTTTTGTGGTTTTTTTAAGGTTTGCTTGGTTGTTTCTGCATTCAGTCTACAGTGTTGTTGATGACTTCTGGGTGTTGTAGTTCTGACAACAGCTCATCTCAAGTAAGTTGAGAGTTGTGTAGCTTAGCTGAGTTTTACTCACCAATTTTCTTCTTCTTCTGATTGTGTTGTTAGCTCTGCTAGCTCTCTTTCCAGGACTCTACCGAGTTCCTGTGGTTGGGGGAGGAGGAGGAGGTGGTGGAGGCATTGAGTGATCTATCACTGTTGGTTTTCTGAACAAGGATTGTGGGATATCTGGTTTTGGAGCTCTTCTTGGTCAGCAACAAGCTGGAGCTTGACAAAGAAGCTGCTTCTTTGTGTATTTGGGTATGAAGGAAAATTTTGTTTCTAGCTTGAATCTTGTACTTGTGTAGTGTGCGTAGCATTGAAGTGTGCTTATGCAAGTTTGTTATTTCAATGCAATTGAGTTGACAATGTTTGTGGGAGCTGACATTTCTTGGGGGGAGGACTAGCTGGACCATCTATACACCCCTTAAAAGTTTGCAACAAAAAATATGCACTAGCTTTAGTTTCAAAGCAGAAGAAGCTTCACTTAATTCTTCTGACTTCTCTGTAGTTGTTTCAGAGTGATCTTATGTCTCCTCAACTACTTCCTCAATTTTGCCACACACATCTGGAAGTCAAAAAGCGTATGAATTCGATGACTCTACAAATTCATTATCCAGCTCGAGTGCTATGAATTCCCTGCTTCATTATTGTTGTCATTGTGATTGCAGGAGTTTTCAGCGGAGAGTTCAATAGAACAAATAGCTTGGATGATGATTGAGCACAAGCTCAAAGATCATGCTGCATCATAAGCAGATTTTTGCTTGAAGCCAAGTTTTGGGTGCCACTAAAACATGGGGGTAATAATAATATCATCCACCCATTTGCAGCTCTCATGATGGGAAAGACTCATGCTTGCATTGCATGACATTGAGCTCAAACTTGTCTGAATGTCTCTTACCTTGATGGGTTGACAAAATTTTTGCTCTTCTTTGTTTTGGCTGCTGTTGTTTTGCAGATTGTGACTGGGTTCAGATGGGTGCTTGGTACCTACCATGTGGCTATGAATGAGCTTTTCTCATCATATGGCAGTTTCGTAGCCCACAAGCCTTTCCTTCCAATGATGTACGTATTCCTGCCATCTTCAACTCTGCTGCCCATCCTATTCTTCTCTGCACATTCTAGTAACCAATCTCTGGCTTTCTGTTGAGCTAGTTTTGTATCAAAGTTTTTTGGTTCTCAAATCTATTTTTGCAATAGCAGCAGGAAGCTTGAAGAGTAGTTATACAAGAGCCTCTCTCTCTCTCTCTGTGTAAATGAAGCCTCCTGGTAAAAGAAGAATTGGGTTGTTCTTCTTTTAGATTTTTCAAAGAGCTATTGCAACAACATTGTTGAGTGGGGTTCATCACTGCAAGATTGAATTCTGTTAGTTACACTACATTCTTGGTCACTGAGCTTTGCTTTTGTTGGGTGGGCGGGTTGCGTCACGCATATACAGCATTGGTTTGCTGTTGTTCGGAGGACTTTCGGTTGGGTTGGTGAGAAGGAAGACAGAAACTGACCTTGAGAAGCTTTGGGTGGAACATGATTCTCGGGTTGTGGACGAGCGAATCTTTTTCAATCAAAGGTCACAACCCTTTTTTAAGCTTCAAACATTTCTGTAGAATTGTGGAATCTTTTACAATCAAAGGTTGACTCTTTTTAGCATCAAACATTCTGTAGAATTCGTGAATCTTTTTCAATCGAAGGTCAACACTTTTTAGCATCCAAAAAGTCTGTAGAATTGTGGTTTCCAGGGTTGACCTGATGAAGAAAAACAGAATGCATGTGACAGGGCTTAAATTTTTCTGATGTTTGACTAGTGAACCCACAAATAAAAAGCATTCGTTTTGAAGTTTCTTTGAATTTTTTGAACTCACAATAGACTATTGATTGCCAAGTGTGTTTTTTATGTAATTGAAGCAGATTCCTTCCTTTCTGCACTTGAGCAACCATTCGAAAGCCTAAGCAATTTTACTTTGTGATTTAATGTTCTCCTGCTGCTGGTGCCTGCTGTGACTGTCAATTTGTGTATAGATTTGGAGGAATTCCACGCAAGGAGTTTGTTACTATATCATCGTCGTCATCTCCAGATGGTCAACTTGATTTGAAAAAATCTATGGATGCCTTGACTCTTGCACTCAATCCCATCTATAGCAACCTTTCCATGGAGCATTTGGTTGGGAATTCAACCATAACACTAACCAATGTAAGATCTCTCTCTCTCTCTCTCTCTCTCTCTCTCTCTCTCTCTCTCTCTCTCACTATTTCACATGATTCTCACATAAGCAAAAGATTATATGGCTCAGCAATGAAGGGGTTAATTAATTTTCTGATGCTGTGTTTTTTCTTTCTTTTCTGGCAGACGGATTTCTGCGAAAGACCATTTGTCCCAACAACATTAAAACCTGGCACAAATCCTCTGGTTGACAAGAATTGGGGATCCTGGGGATTGCAATTCCTTTCTACGTGTTCAATAACGTGGGCATATGAGTTCAAACTGAATGCCTCATATGCACTTCCAACTGGTTGGGGTATCGATCAACTCCCTTGCAACAAGCTCACGCCTATGGATTGCTTCAAAGAAGGTGGCGATATTGACTATCCAGATGCACTAAAGGAGCTAGAGAAGCCTCTTCCAGATCTTCACAATCTCACCGGCATGACACTTATTGATCTCATCGTCGGGTTTGCAAACTTGGAATCTTCTCCAGTACACTGCTTCTCTTTACTCGAGGCAAATATCAGTGCACTAATGGCAGCAAACAACATGTCAAATGCCACAATCCCCCAGGTTAGGATGAAATTATGTTGGGTAATTTAAGAAGAATACTATACTCTCTGCTGATAATAATCACTCATGTTGTTGGGGTGACGCGATCAACACACATGATGATGTCAACCTTGTCTTATTTATTTTTATTTTCCCTTGATTTGAATTTCCTTGCAAGAAAAAAAACTTGCTTTGATGCATATGTATGTAAGCTTCCAATCTACCACACCAACTCCTGCTATGGAAACTTGTACCTGGTCTTGTGCTAATAAATGGGGGTTTGATCACAGATCCTGAATGATGTTGACATGGTTATGAAGCTGGCATTCACATGGGGTTATCGGTGGCGCAAATCATATTCTGATATGAATTCCAACGCTGAGGTAAAAACCCATTCTGACTTTTCAAATGGGTATGCACCTGTAGCTGAAAAGGCCTCCTGAGCTCATCAAGACATGGGTGATGTTCAAACAAGTTCATATTATGACTACCATCACATAGTATAGTTTAATGGAAGATTGTGATTTGTTGTATGATACCTAAGCCTAAAATATTCTTCCAAAGTACCTACATGTGGCTTAGCTTCTTGTCTGACCAAAACAACTTTTTAAAAGTTTTTATTGGTGTTGTTTTACAATTGGCTTCACTTCTTCCATGACCAAAAACTCTTTTTTGAGATTTTCCATCTATTGGGTCTACAGATATTGGACCACTTCAACAGTGCGATTGAATTTGGACGCCACAAAAGCCCAAACCCTGCTGATGCTCAAGTGAGTTTTTTTTTCCCCACCCCTTTGTGTTCATGACCAAAAAACAAAAAAAAAACAGTGAAGGTTCAGATATTAGCAACAGTTCTATTGATTTTGTGGCTTGGAAATGCCCTGGTTTGGTTTTATTTCAAAAGAAAATTGCAAGTCCTGGTATTTACACAGAGGCAATAATAACAATAATAACAATAATAGTAGTAGTAGTAGTAGTTTAAAATGTTAAAAAAAGAAAAACCCCAAAAAATCTTCTGGCACAACTCCAAATTGTTTTGAGGTGTGAGGCTATCCGATGTGTAATGCCAAAAAGCTTGAAATCTTTAAAATCTGATTATGGATGTGTTGAGTGGCAGATAGTGCAATGTGTTATGCAAAAGCTGCCATGTTGTGTAGCATGGTTAGGAGTTCACATCCCACTTCTGACAGCATTCGGTGGTGTACAATTTGACCCTTCTGGAAAGAACATCACACAGGTGGCGGTTTCATAATCCTGAATTTCCCGTTGAATCCTTGAATAGTCTCACATGTACAAAAGAATTGTTGTGTGGGTGGATGAAATGAATGTTCATTTGATGGGGTGTAAATGGTTTGGTTTGCAGATTGAAGCAATCCGGTGGGGTGCAAACAATTTCCACCAGGATCATCCTCTGTTTGCAGAGTACATTGATCAGAGACTTGGGACTGCTGTTGACCCAACAGAGCGAGAAGCGCTTGTAAAGGATTGGGAGGAGGTGATGATCAATCATTTGCTGCCATTGTGGGATCATGCTGCGAATTCGTCATTCGCACCTAATGACACAAATGCAGACCTTCAACTAGACTTTGGCATGTGGGTGAGTAGCAGCAATGTTTGATTTCTTTTGTGAATTTTGTGGTGTGAAGTTCTATTGTGAATTTTTTTTGTGTGTGTGTTTGTGACCTTAATTTCTGTCATCATCATGGGGTTGGAAATTGCAGAGATCATCAGAGGACATAATAGCAGATGCAAGTAAGGCACCCGTGTGGCAATTGATTGTCAGTGTGGTGCTTGTCTCCATTTATGGATTCCTTGCCTTTGTCAACTTCCGGGATCCTGTCCATTCCCATGCAATGCTCGCCCTTACAGTAAGAAATTCCATACCTCATTCTTCTATGGCTCTTTCTGCCTCCTCTTACCCATCATTCTTGACAGAGCTTATCATCCATTTTGCTTGTAAAATCTCTGCTGTCCTCCATAGGGGGCAACAACCAGATTTGACCTCGGGCAGCATCCATCCTTGGGCAACAACCAGCTCTGGCTCTAACTCTCTCAGAGAGTTATGCATGGCAAATCTGTTGCAGGGAATGGGGGTGGTGGCATTTGCTGTTATTGCGGGTTTTGGTCTGACTGCCCTTTGCGGGATCTCGTTTTCTCCCTTGGCTGGATCGGTAGTGCCATTTCTTGCCCTTGGCCTAGGTACCTTACCAGACACCAACCCTAACAAAATTTCCTTGTCATGCTGACACTATTGTAATCCTCTTTCAAGATTTACATGGCTGAATTTTACCTGTTCAACTCTGCAAGTAGGAGATATATAAGTAGTACCTAATTGGGTTCTGAATTCCCAATTATTTATTTATTTATTTATTCATTTATGTATTTATTTATTTGTTTGTTTGTTTTTGTGTTGCAGGCATTGATGATGTATTTGTTCTGGTAACCATCCTGCGCAATTATTTGGAAGACCCACAACTGAAGGGCAGGAATGGTAGTCGGGTACCAGATGTGGAAATGCAGCTAACCGTGGCCCTGGCAGGCCCCTCCGTTGTCCTTACCACTTTCTCTGTCTTAGCTTCTTTCTTGATTTCATCTGTGGTAAGTAAGTAGCTTCTTCCACGGTGGTTCAAAGATCTCCCATCCTCCTCAATTTTAGGGTTTTGGGTTTTTGCAGTTCCAGCTCAAAAATGTTGCAAAGGGTAGCAGCAGCTAGTTAGCTAGAGGGGGAATAATAAAAACACACTTGAAAATCAATCCACTTTGACCTAATTTTTTTTTGCTCTTTGCTTCTCTGATCTGGGTTTTTGGGGGTTTTTTGAAAATTGATTTTTGGGGAACAGAATCCAATGCCAGTCTCACAATGGTTTTGTTGGCAAATGGGTATTACGGCAGCCATCCACACTCTTGGCATGCTGCTTATATTTGTGCCATTCATGGCGCTTGATGCTCGTCGCACAAAGGTGGCTACTATTAAACCCTAAACCCTAAACCCTAAACCACTGCTGCCTTATGCTTTTTTTTGTTAAGCTCCATCATCATGCTTGGCAAATGCTGCCGGTTTTTCTCGTTGTGTTGAATCGCATAATCCACTGTCACTACCAATTCTGATATTTCCTACCTACCCATCCACATATTTGCCACTTAAGACATACATAACACAGTTACCAACCTACATTAAAATTAAATTAATTAATTAATTAATTAGTAAAGCTTTTCACTTGTGTTTCTGATTAGGTACTGTTTTGGGTGAGAAGATTTTTTTTTTAAAAAAAAAATCACAAGTATGTTTTAACTTTTTTTTTTTAAAACTTTTAATTTTTGGTGAAAACAGGCAGAAGTGAATGACCCTGTGTTATGGGTAATCTTTGGGTGGCACCCAAAAGGATGGGTAAAACAAGGTAAGAAGTCCCTACAAGACACATCCACCAACCAAATTATAATTTTCCTTCATCTCTTTAACTAAGGGATATGTCGATTTATTTTTTAAAATATATTTTTAAAAAAATAATTTCTTAATAAATTTTTTCTTTAAAATTATATGATTCATATTTAACAACTCTTTTTTTAATTGGATGTTGGATGTCAACTTTGTTGCAGAAGAAAAACAATCAGCTCAAGCAATGGATGAACCTTTTGATGTGTCTGAGATGCTATTCCAAGAGAACAAGGGGAGCTCCACACTCTCCCGCTGGGTGGCAACCTACTATGGTCCATTATTTGAGAGCAATGTCTTCAAAATCTCTGTTGTAAGTTGATCCTGATTCCACCTCAATTGAAAATCTGATTTTTTGCTTGATGGAATTCATCACCTACCAGCAATGCCCTTCTATACAAGGATTATAACATTATATATATATATATATTGTGTCCCTTTATAAACCTTTGAGAGTTTTAGTACACAAGATTGATTTATTTATTCTTTTTCAAGTAATTTTTTTTGGTCCAATTGTGCAATTTTATTATTTTTCTGCCAGGTGATTGTATTTTCCGCAATTTTGGCATCAATGGCATATTTGGGCTTTCACAAGGTGTCTCATGGTTTAAATCTTTCGGATGTTACATTAACTGGTAATCCTCTTGGCATGCTCAAAATAAATAAATAAATAATTATATATATATAGTTTAGACTCGTGGAACCCAAAATGTAGTTTATTATTTTTTAGTGCCACTTGGTATATATATATATATATATATCTTTGTCATTGAATGAAATTGTTTGGGTTTGGCGAAATTGCCAGGGTCGTACCAAAACACATTTGCCAAAATCACTGAGCAAAAGTTCCTTAGCTATGATATTGTGAGTTTCTGAACACACTTTGCATTTTCTCACACAAGTTTTGTAAATTGAGGATTTATTTTTTTTTTAATTTTAAAAGTATGGTACTAATCATATGCTTAATTATGGCAAATCAAGAGGATTTTTTAAGGATCTGATTCGTATTTATGGCAAAACTGCAGTGGATTGTTACACGGGACGTAAATCTTCCACAACAGCAATCAAATATTATTGAGATCTATCAAGCAATTCAGAACTTAACAGAATGGGCGCCATCTCAACCTGGCGTAAGTTGTGATTTGTAAATTTTTTAGTTTACTAGAGGAATTTTTCACACTTGACATGATTTGCCAATAGAAGAGCAACAACCAATTTTCTACTGCATCAACAAATTTAAATTAAAAAAAATAAAATAAAAAATTTTGAATAAAAAAATTGTGTTACAAAAATTTTAAATTAAAATTAAGCATATGAAAGTAAAATACAAAGGTATGGGTGCAGGTGTTTGAACTCTCGTTTCTTGGCAATTTTTATTTATGGAATAATGCATCAACAGGCATAGGTTGGCCTCTCCCAGCAAACCAAACATTTTATGATTATGAGAACATTTGGTCATCTTTCCCTCTTGGTAAGAATTTGCCCTATTCTCTCTCTCTTTCTCTCTCTCTCTCAAGATTTCATGACTTTGTGGGTTTAGGGTTTAGGATTTCATGACTTTGTGGTAAGACCCATTGGGATTGTATTGAAGGGTTTAGGGGTTAGGGTTTAGGATCTTATGACTTTGTGGTAAGACCCATTGGGATTGTATTGAAGGGTTTAGGGTTTAGGATTTTATGACTTTGTGGTAAGACCCATTGGGATTGTATTGAAGGGTTTAGGGTTTAGGATTTTATGACTTTGTGGTAAGACCCATTGGAATTGTATTGAATGGTTTAGGGTTTAGGGTTTAGGATTTTATGACTTTGTGGTAAGGCCCATTTGGATTCTATTGAAGTTGAGATTTTGTTGTGTGAAAGTCATGCTTAAGAAAAGCTTTGTGTGTGTGTTGGTTCCTATCGGTAATCAGGATTAGTGTCGCTGCCCGACATTTACTGTGAAGATGCGGTTACGCTCAAACCATTAAGCTGTTTCGTGGATGTCAATTCGCCTGGCTATCAACCAAATCCTGACTTCCGTATTGGCGCCTCCAAAGCAGCGGTAACGTCCTATTGTGTCTTTTTCTTGCAGATATCATGAGCCCTAATGAGGAGGGCTAAATAATACCATAAGAAGAGCTAAACCCTAAACCCATACACACACCCATAAGAGATTGATACATGTATTTATGAAATTTTTTTGGAGAATTGGAATTGAAAAAAAAACTCTAAACCCTAGATCTGAAATTTATGTTTTCTATGAAAGAAATCCTAAAGCCCTAAACCCTAAACCCTAAATTTATACAAATTACAAGTTCAATTTTTGTTCTGGATTTTTGTTATTGGAGCAGATGTTTGCTCTGAATTTGGGAGCGGATGTGGGTCCAAATCTAGCTGTGATGAAAACCACAAGACAAACAGTAGATGGCATTAATGCAAAGCTGGGCACCAATCTTGCATATATGTATGGCTACACGTTCCTCTTCTATGAGCAATATTTACACAGCAGCCATGATCTGTACATGGTAGTTGGCCTTGCCTTAGGTACGCCCTATTGCACTCTTCAATTCCCCCCCTTTGCTCAAGTCCTTTCTATAGTTCATGCATGAGCTAGCCAGTACTAGTGTGTTAGTAGTCCCTATTCAAATTGCTCCACTTCCATTCTTGTAAAGAGAGTTTTCTGTGCATTAAGGGTTTAGGGTTTTTAGGGTTCAGGTGGTGGTTTGCAGGTGGTGTGCACTTTTTTTATAGAGTTTTGTGTACATTTGCACTTAGGGTTTAGGGTTTTAGGGTTCAGGTGGTTTGCAGGTGGTGTGCACTTTTTTTGTAGAGTTTTGTGTGCATTTGCACTTAGGGTTTAGGGTTTTAGGGTTCAGGTGGTTTGCAGGTGGTGTGCACTTTTTTTTGGCCAAGGTTATCTACCAATTCTTCTCTATTGTCTCTAAATTCAATCACTTCACTTTCACATCATTGCACCAACATATTCTAGTGTCGAGTTTTGTTGAGCATTAGGGTTTAGGGTGTGGGTGGGTTTTGGAGGCTGTTTGTTTGCCCATTTGTTATCAAGGTCTGAATTCTGCCATTCAAGTCACACTGCACATAACATTGTTACACCAAAATACTCAGAGGAGTGTACCAGTTCCATTTGCACTTAGGGTTTAGGGTTTAGGGTTTGGGTGCGTTTCTGGGTGTGTGCAATTTTTTAATGTTCTTCATCAAGGCTAATGATTCTTTCCTTTTGATGTCTTCTCTTGGGTGGGGTGGGGGGTGCACACCACAGTTGGAGTGTTTGTGGCTGTGCTCATATTCCAGTTCAGCATTACCATATCTCTTCTAATTGCAGCGGTTCTCCTCATGGTTGATCTTGAAGTCTACGGGTTCATGTACATAATTGGTGCTAAACTGAATTGTAAGAGACAATTCTCTTCTTCACTTCACATATATGCTTTACAATCCCAGTGATCTTTTCTTTTTCTTTTTCTTTTTTTTTGTGGGTAAATCTCACAAAATTTCAACCTAAAAGATTTTTTATTTTTTTAAGAGAATTTTTTCAGTAGAAAAAGAATTGCCAAATTTTGGAAGAGAGTTTTTTTTTCTGAAGAAATTTTCAGTAGAAAAAGAATTTGCCAAATTTTGGAGAGAGTTTTTTTCTGACAGAATTTCACTACATTTGAACACAGTTTTTAGTGATAGTTTTTTTTTTTTTTTTTTTTTTTTTTTTTTTTTTTTTTTTTTTTTTTTTTTTTTTTTTTTTTTTTTTTTTTTTTTTTT
>Ga0116231_10000336_pt1 | contig 75968 bp, 60 predicted proteins | sample S1TSphgellanicum_2_FD_89695 | JGI IMG/M metagenome (GOLD analysis project Ga0116231, IMG submission 89695) | Host-associated microbial communities from peat moss isolated from Minnesota, USA - S1T2_Fd - Sphagnum magellanicum MG | ecosystem: Host-associated > Plants > Peat moss > Unclassified... | reverse complement strand
GTTGGATAAAATTCAGGGGCTGAGTTTGAAGGTGAGGGAATCAGTCGGGAGCATCCTGTTGCTGCAATAGTTCCATCCAAGCTTGTGAAGCAGGAACCTCGAATCAAAGGTGTCCTGAAGAGAAAGGCTATTATTCCTCGGGTAATAATACCTAAAATGGAGGGTAAATATTTTTTTTTGAAAAAGAAAAAAGAAAAATACTCATTAATATATAAAACCAAAGCAAAGGAAATTATCTATTGGGGTAGAAAGTGCAATATAATATTTGGAAAAATATCACAAGTCCAACTAAACCAAAATAAGCTTCACGTTGTAAGCCATTAATTAAAATAAATAAAATGATGTAAGTAAAACAAAATAAAAATATTGTGTCTTTGCTTTGCATTTCGATTCCTTACATTTGATTCGTAAAATAGGTAATCCCTTAGGCATGCAAATAGGTTATAAGTATGAAGAGTTGAATCCCTCACTTTCACAAAGATAAATTAAATCTTTAACCAATAAGGGTCCACATTTTCAAAATGTTTTTTTTTTGGCCAATTTATTCATGTTTATTTCAAATCTTAGTGAAAATCATTAATGAAAATTCAAGGTTGTTAATGATTGAAAGTGGTAAAATGCAACTACCATAATTCCCATTAAAAAAATTTCTTCTTCATTTCATAATTCAAGTTTGCTCCTCCCTCTTCTTCATTTCTCACTTCACAATGTAGTTTTGTAACATTGTTGTTGTTTATTTTTCTTTGAGGTTTTGCAACATCTTCCTTTTCACAACATTTTAAGCTAATTCTCTATTTTTGCTCCAAGATTTTGTAACACCATTTTTCGTAGTACTTTTGATTTGCTTTAGGATTGCTTTGAGTTTTCGAAGCACCATCATTTCATCATTATTTACAATTCCTTCGACCTATTTTCTGATTGTGTTCAAGCTTATGTCAACACTTCATTAATTCCAAAGTTTTGTCACTGGAATATATGCCCACAATGCAACTAATTGTCATTTGCAACTAGTTTTAATTGTCTTTGCAATTATTTTGCACCCTTGACCATTATTGCAACTATGCTATAACTACATAATTTGCAACTAATCATTTTTTCATTTTACATTTTACAATTGTTTTTATCCATTATCATGCCCATATGTCCCATTAGTTACAAATGGAACCAAATGTAGTGGCACCACTAAGGTGTCCATATAACCCTTATTGGTATACATGGGTGTATTAAAAAACTTTTGAAAAGTATGTGCATTTTTGTTGAGTTCTATTATGGGTAGGATTTGGGGGTATGTTCCCATTGGTGTAATAAAAATATTGTATTTATAGTATATAGGCAAATTAACTACCTACCTATATATGTTTGTTGACCTACCTATTTAACCCAAGTTACTTAATTAATTATAGTAAACCACTTGCTTATTAATTAATTGATGATTAACAAGTTCCATTATTTATTTATTTATTAAATTTACTACTTATTATTATTATTATTAAATATTAAATATTATTCAACATGTTATTAATTTGTTTTTTGTATATGCATTATTAATCAATTATTTATAACTAATTAATTTCTTGATTATTATTTGATCCATAATTATCAATGAGTTAATATTTTAGTCATTTAAAAAAATATTTATGAACTATTCACCAACAATTCATAACTAATTAGTTCGTTAGTTAATTATTAGTTGGTTATTGATTATTAAAAATTTAAAATTTTAGTGAAATTTTATAATTAAGATGTTAATATATATATAATAATTACGAATTATATATTTATTATTTATGAATTATTATTTAGAACTAATATGTCAGTTAATTATTATTTGGATATTAATTATTTAATAATTAGGTATTTATTTTATGTTGAAATTAAAATATTATTTAATAATTTACAATTAAAAGAATTAGCTAATTGATTACTATATAATAGTAAAAAATTTAATTAGTAATTTATATATTTAGTTACAAAATTAAAAATGGATATGAAATTATTATTTTTGTTATAATTTAGTTGTAACTACGTTTCAAATTCAATTTTTATTCCATATGTTTTGTCATCCACTTCCATTTTGAAAATTATATAATGAAGAAGGTTGTCCTACAATCTCACATAAAATAAGACATGTCAATTGGGATGAGCCAATAAAAAAAACTTAACCTTTTACAAAGCTTAACCATAATGGTGAAACATAAAAGAAATTTTAAATATTTACTTACCTTTTTAACTTACCTACCTACCCAGTCCTACCTACTTAAATCGACCTACTTATCAAAATATTGATTTTAATTCATTTTGGGCAAAATTCAAAAAATGCCACATGGCATTTGCAATGTGTCATGTGATGTTTTTAAAATGAAAACCATCCAAAATAAACTACAATGTTTTTTTTTAATAAAAAATTAAAACCTTTTCATTTACTACATGTCATTATTTAAGTTGTTAATTTTTATGGTAATATACAAATGGCAAATAATAGTATATAGATGGTGAAATATTTGTTGATTGTTGACTTCATTCACATTTGGAACTAGCATTTTATGTAACGTGTTTAATGTAACTAAGCAATTTTTAATAGCAAATGTCTTTTGTAATTAGAATATAGTTGCAAAGGATAATTGTTTTTTTTCCAATTTTCCTTCAATGCATGTAGGCAACTTGCATCATCTTCATTTCTCAATTTGCTCTATGTTTTACACCATTCTCCTTTTCATTATAGTTTTCATTGCATTTTTCCTATGTTCTTCATTGTGATATTCATTAGTTTATCATGCTCTACAACATGTTTAGCATTAGGGTTCAATGTTTGTGTTCAATTTTTGTTTTTCTATCCAATTTGTTTTGCATTTTTTAAATTATTTTTTGGGCAAGCAAGGTCTTTATGCAAAAATAATTCAAAATGGTTGCGATGAAGTTAATAAAAGTGTTTTACTTGCACAAGTTTTTCAATTATTAATTTAAGCATATGACTTATTATTCCTTGATCATTTCGAGACAAATTTTTCATTCCCATTTATAGGTTTTGTAAGTGATCAACCATTTAAAATTTTTTTCAAGACATATTTTGTAGTTGTGTTTCAAAGGATGAATGTTTTGATTGTCCACAACTATGGGTTGTTTTACGTGTATGACCTTTTTTTGAGTCAGGAATGTGGTCATTGGGTCAAAGCAAGATCAACAACTTGGAATTACTTATTTCTTGTGATTCAATTGATAACAAAAAGATGGATTGAACATTTTCGAGTTAGTAAAGCCTTTGTGAAACAATTGACAAAATAAATTGAAGTATAGAATGGAGAAAGAACAAACAATTTAGGTGTCCAATGCCCATCAACATTAAGGTTGTTTGCTCTTTGTCTAAATTAGCACATGCTTCAAAACATTTGCAATGTAATGAACTTTTTACCATTAACAAATCAATTATACACCTTGTATTGCAGGAGTTTGTACATGTGGTTAATGTTGTCTTTAAGAATTAGTTATAATGGTTTGAAGGAGATTCCATATTACAAATCATTGAAGGATTCAAGGATCTTTCAAACTTGCTAGGTATCCAAGGTGTTATTAATGTCATTCAAATCCATATCGAAAAGTTGAAAGTCCAAGCATCTACCATAGACCATTGTTCCTTCAAATCAAAGGCATACAATATGCAACTACAAGCCATTGTTGATCACATGAAATGGTTTTTGTGGGGTTGCCATGTTCAATGAATAATGTTTGAGTCTTGCATTTGTCTTCAATATATCAAAGAACATGCAAGGATTTTTTCAATGAGCGTGACATGAAGGCATCAAACTTAACATCATTAGAGACAAGGGGTGTCGCCTACTACCATGGCTAGTGTTGACACACAAATAAACTGATGTTTCACATTTTGTATTGGAAGCATTATTTAATAATCAATTTTCTTGTGTTATATATTATTCTAGAATTGTTGTTGAAAACAACTTTGATATATTAAAAAAACTTTTTGTGAATTGATGATCAACTTCAATTTATGTGTGCATTTTTTTCCAAATGTGGTCATTCATTGTTACATGTTGCACAATGTGATTTTAAATGGCAAATATATAGACATTAATTAATTAATGCAACAATTGAAGGCGAAGAATGTAATAGAAGATAGATGTGGTGTCCTAATTATTAGACATGGCGGTGATTAGGTAGATGAATTGGACATTAAGCGAATTGGGGAAGTTTTGGGGTCAATCAATGTAATGCAATTCAACAATATCTAGGCAATCATAGAGCACAAATCCAAAGACATTGAATTCATGGAACTTGTAATTTCATTTTTAATCAATGAACTTCTAACATTGTTGTAATTGCCATCAAATTGTCATTTTGACAATTACAAACTAGAACTAAAATGCAATTTGGATGTGTAATGCAATTTGAAATCTGGTTCTCAAATGAAATTAATAGAGATTGTGTGTTTTTCAAATTTACATTACAACATGTTGTCTTCTTGCATGTTTTATTTTTCATTATGATCATTTCCACTATCACCACTTTGATCAACAACTTACTTGGTAAATATATAATTGGAAGCATTGTGCATGTTGCTTGATGAAAGCATGACACATATATGTATTCATATTGGACAACATATTCATCATCTTTTGGTTAACTTTGTGGATTTTTTTGTTGCATGTCTTTAGGTAGCAGAAATGTTTTTTGAAAGCATATTCTTGGACATTTGAACTATGTTGTTCAGTCTCTAGCCAATTACTATTGATTTTGCACATTACATCCATGATGGCCTTGTTATTATTACTTGTAGATTGAATTACAATAATGAAAACATTATTATGTTTTTTCTCAATTCTAATGTTTCCAAATACCGGTGTTGTTAGAGATCTAAAATTAATGATAATTGGTTGGAATGGCTTTATTTCTTGATGAGATAAGTTTACATAATTTGTGCCTATACTTAAAGCAATTATATTTGCAATTCTTATGCTTTAACCATTGGCATTCTTGTGCCATGATTGTTAGTTGCTCTTGTATAAATGCAATTTTTATTTCCTAACTATTAGCATTTCGACTTGGACCTTGACTTTCATCAATTCTTGTGCCATGTCTATGTGCTTGAAGATTTATTGGATTATCTCGTGATTACATGTATTCATTCTCATTGATTTTTTCTTGCCCTAGTGGGTTGTAGCTTGTAGGTTTTATCTTTTACAACCTTTACATACATGGTATGTAAAGAAACAATGAAAGTCTCCCCAATAAGGCTTCGATCAAGTCATAGAACTTTTTGTTGAACTAATGATCCAAATGAAAATGTTTTTTTTCTGCATATGACAAATCCTATAATGAAGTATGATTACCTATGCCTCTATGATAATTTATTAATTTCTTGAAATCAAAATTCAATGAATTCCATTTTTCCTTGCACATGATGTGTTTTGGAAACTTGTTTTTGGTCAGTTTTTGTAGTTATTCTGAAATTTTATCCCAATGTTACATAGTAGTAATCATGAACAATCTTAAATGAACAAGTTCCTTTTAACCTTTATATTATGGATAAACGCAAGCAATGAATGCCAATAGCTTGTGATGATCCCAATTCCTATGCATTGCCAAGGAATTACACTTTGTTTTGCATTACACCTCCTGATTTACCACCTTGAATCTCATCCATGACTTGTGGATGACTTGCCTATAAAAATTTGTTTGTGAATTCACACTTCTTCGAACATTTGTGCCTGTATGTGGATGTGTGCTTGCTTACACACTTGCACTTAAATTTGAAACCATTGTGTTGTTTATGTTTCAAAGCAATGCTTCCACATTCGAATGTTATTCTTCCCACTTCAAAGCTTCCCTTTTCATGCTTCACACTTCAAGCTTCAATGCCTCCTTCCCTCTTTATGTTTTTTAGTTCAAAATTGTTGTTGCTTCGAAATTTCTCAACAATAAAAAATAGAGTTTCCTTCCATTATGGAAAATGGCTTCTTGTTTAATTCACATGTGGTCTTTTAATTAGATTTACCATATTGGTTTTGTATTTGTTAGTTTACCAAAATATGTTGTAACCTATAAAAATATATTTTAGAAAATAGATTTGACCAATTTTTGCGTATTTTATTAGTGGACTACCATTTATTGGTAATTTTTTTGTTAGCATGCCACATCATTAGTACACATCAACTATTAATGTGAACAAAGTTATTGAAGTGTCAATTTAACAACGTTAATATTTGCAAATGTGAACATATGTAACTTAACCAATTAGCTTACTAATCCTAAACTACCTACCTACCTTAAGCTGAAGGTAGGTAGGTGTATTGGCCATTTATTTACATCTTACACCCACCTACTTGCCTAACCAAAACCTAGATCTTAACTTGAATTTACCCATGTACTTAGCTACCTATTTATTACATATGCAACTTATAGGTTAGGTAAATACCATAAGCTATTTACCTAAGTACGTAAATAAAACCTAATTTAGCTAGTAGGTTAACCTACCTAATTGAAATAGTTCACTAATTAGCTGTAGGTCAAAACTAATAGGTTATTTAAGTTAAGTTCACTTTTACATTATGATTTTGATACTATAATTATTATATAATTATTATATAGGCTAGTTATATTATAATTATTATTTATTGACTTTTTTTTTTAATGTAACAGAAAGGTAAATTTGGTTAGGTTAAGTATTTATTGGTTTAAGTATGGTCAATTTGAGTAAGCCTTGGCCATTTTGAGTAATATTTTTTGGGTTCATTTGATTAGATGTCGAGATCGATCAATGACACTTAGTTTTAAATGTCAATATAGTATAATAAAAAACCATGTGTTTTTCATGTTGCAAGCTTTGAATCGAGGTGAACATCTTTTATAACCAATGTGAAAACTTTAATCATGTTGAATCCTTTTTTTAAAAACCATGATTTTTTTTGGGTAGTGGTTTAGGGTTTAGGGTTTACCCCCATATGTTTTGTTTTTGTATTCTCACACATTGCCACACAAGTGTATAGAAACTCTTTCCATTTTGTTTCATGTGTGAGTGAGGTTTGGAGCAAACAATGAAAAACAACATGGGTTTTTGTGAGAGAGAAACGACTTGAAAAAATGAAAAATATTCAAGAGAGTAGAGGAGTTGGAACACATGTTTTTTTAAATTTTTAATTCACAAATTTCATTAGAAATCATAGAGATTGAAGAAAGCTGAAAATGCATTTTTTTTTTTTTGTTTGAAAAGAATAACAATCGGTTATATATTTAAGGATAGGTTCTCAAATAAACTAGTTGAGAACCGTTGGTTATACACCGGTCATAAGGTTTAATTTTTATTCAAAAAATCACTAATTTTTAATTTGTATTAGTGTTTAAAGATTGATACCCTGCCATAACCGAATAGTAGTACAGGTAGGTTATTAGGTTTTGAGAATTCAGTACCAGGCGGTTATCAAATACATCAGTAACGGGTCAGAACTCAATAACCGGCCGACGCAGGTCTTTCCATGGAAGAATGAAGGCCCTGTGATTAGGGTTAGGGTTTAATGTGAGATGGGAAAGGCTCCGGGTCTTGGGCTTTAGGCTGGTTCAAGGCCCTCGGGTTAGGGTTAGGGTTTAGTGGAAGATGCTAAAGGCCCTGTGCTTAGGGTTACGGCTGGTTTTGGGGGGCAGAGTCAGAGCCCTTTGATTAGGGTTAGGGTTTAGTGTAAGAAGCCAGTTCCGGCGTGATTGAGGTCCTTTCCTCTTTCAGCGTCTTGCGTTTCCGCTTCAGTTGCGGCTACTCTTGCCAGGAAGCAAACATGAGGTGGGTTCTCTTCTCTTTGTCCTCATCGTCTCTAGAAAGCTTGCAACTCTTTCCATTTGTGGAAGTTTTTTTTGTTTGTTCTTTCACAGCTGTTTTGCCGTTGTTGCATTCGAGCTTTCTTCAGCAAGACATGAGGAAAGAGAGATATACGGGTTTGTTGAGAGTGTGGGAGTTGTTGTGTTTGTTGTGATGGGGGGGGCTTTACAGTAAGCTTCAGAGTGATGTGCTGAGGGAGGCCATCACCCAGGTCACCACCGAGGCCAAGGAAAAGAACCGCAACTTCACTGAGACTATTGAGCTCCAGATTGGGCTCAAGAACTATGATCCTCAGAAGGACAAACGTTTCAGTGGCTCTGTGAAACTGCCGCATGTTCCTCGTCCCAAGATGAAGGTCTGCATGCTCGGAGATGCTCAGCATGTTGAAGAGGTACCCAAAAAAACCCGTTTTCTGAAATCTGTTGTGTAACATTTTTATACCAAAGATGCCAAGCATTCAAGAAATGTGATTTAGCTTTGAAAATTACTACAACACCCACCCACACACACACACACACACACACACACAACACCATTCTCTGAAACCTGTTGTGTAATATGTTTGTACCAAAGATGCCAATCATTCAAGCACTGTGATTTAACACTTTTTCTTTTTTTCTTTGGCGCAACAACAGGCCAACAAGATAGGGATGGAGTGCATGGATGTAGAGAGTTTGAAAAAGATGAACAAAAATAAGAAACTTGTGAAGAAGCTGGCCAAGAAGTATCATTCCTTTCTTGCATCAGAATCTGTCATCAAGCAAATTCCCCGATTGTTAGGGCCAGGTTTGAACAAGGCTGGAAAGTTCCCCACTCTTGTGAGTCACCAGGAGTCACTCGAGGCAAAGATGATTGAGACAAAGGCGATGATCAAGTTCCAGCTGAAGAAAGTATTGTGCATGGGTGTGGCTATTGGAAACTGTGGCATGGAGGAGAAGCAAGTTTTCCAGAATGTTCAACTCAGTGTTAACTTCCTTGTTTCTTTGCTGAAGAAGAACTGGCAGAACGTAAGTTTTCCCTCAAATTTTTTGGCCTTTTCTTTTAAACCTTGAATGACACCATGATGTTCTCCAATTTCTAGAAGGGATCCTTGCTTCAAAGATGGTGCAAAAGAAGATGATGATGATGATGATGATGATGATGTTACAGGTGCATATATAGAATGGTGGGTGGGGTTCTGAGTTTCAGGATATGCAGGGGGGACTGATGTTGTGATTTTATGTGTCTTGTTTCTTCAGGTGAGAGTTTTGTATCTGAAGACCACAATGGGAAAGCCTGTGCGCATTTACTGATTTCTGATCACTATAGCGGAAGGTACTTGCTTTGTCATGTGCATTAACATGTTTGAATTGTATGGGGGCATAGATGATGAATCAATATAAGCAACCTTTTTGGATACTGTCTGTGTCTGATCTTGCCTGTGTTTCTGATTGCCGTATTCTGCATTGAGGGTCTTGGTTCATATCTATGTTGTCTCTGCATAGTGCAAATCAGTTCTTCAATGTATTTTGTTCAGAAGTCCCCAGTTGGTTTACACTTTTTGGCCTGGTGGCAGTGTGTTTTCCTGGGTTCTCACCTGAGTAAATTACAGTATTGGGTGTTTGTAGTGCCAGCCAACATCATGACTGAGTCTCCCTGTAGGTTCCAGAAATGTGACACAAATTCAGGATGCAGATTCGTAAATGGTTTGTCCAGATTTTGTGCTGATTATTACATACTTAGATACACCCACTGTTGGGAGCTGATGAAGTCAGGAGGTAGTCATGGCAGCTTGTCATTTCTATTTGTGATGCTGGTGATGGTCTGACTTTCTGAGTGACTCTCTTAAAGGCTATGACTGCTCCCATTGTCATGTTTACCTTCAAATTGTTGTGGAGATTTCTCTGCAATGTTGTAGTTATTTTGGGTGGTTTTAAGTTGCTAGTGATACCTGCAGAATGTGGGTAGCAATTGACATGTCTTGTTTCTATAGCCACTAGATATGGCTCATTGTAAATTGACTGGTCCTGTAGTGTCAGATCAGAGGTTGTCAAAGTATGACTAGTGTACTATATATCTTTGAGTGCTAGCCAACAGTATGACTCATTCTTTGCATGATTTTTGGAAACGCAAAAAACACAGGACACAGATTTTTTCAGAATGGTTTGCCTGAAATTTTGAGCTGATCATCATTTCCATAGCTACACCCCAACAGCAGTGGATGCTAATGGTGAGAGTGGGGAGTCATGGCAGCTTGTCACTGCTATTGCTGAAGGTCTGACAGTTTGTGAAATTCATAAGGTTATGGATGCAACCATCCTTGCAAAGTCTGGAAGTTAAGGGTGGAAGGATAGTGCACTTTTGGTGTGGTTTTTTTCAGTTTTTTTGTAGAGGGGCTTGCCAATTGCGAACTATTGAACAAACACAGACTAGGTACCTTATTGTGTTCATAGATTAATTGTAATCTGATTTACTTCATTTCAGGTAGGGATTTTGCACGTGAAATTTTTGTACTCTTGGGAGTTCAAACGACTTATGGCCCTAAACTTCTTGCTAATAGACCTTGTGGGGATGGGATTCTTTCTCCAACCCGACATCCAGAAGGGTTTGGAATGTGCAACCTAATCATTTTACCCATTAGGTGATCTTGACATTCCTTTTGGAATAATATGACAATGTGGAAGACTGCAACTCCACCAGTGCATTGTACATCAAGTTTTGAAAGACCAAAAGTCAACATTGCAATTTGGCTCAGCAAAATGGTTTTGGCCTAGCATTTCAGTGAAGGATGTTGAGGCTGGCAAAAGGTACGGTAAAAGCCTAACACTTGCTATCGATTGGCTGGACAGTTTGACGGGTCCAAGTGGGTTGCTATTAATAATCTCTCACCTTTTGCAGTTCCAGTTTTATGGGTGGGGTTGGAAAAAGTAATTAACTAATGTTGGATGTGAGATTATACTATTAAAAGGCTCACATTGTGAGCATGGGTGGACTTGCTCTTAGATAGAGAACAATTGAACCTATGGGTAAAAGACTCTTTGTATTTGTTAGTAGAAGAATTTACTCCCGATCAATAAACATTGCAATTTTCAAAAGGGTAATTCTGTTTAATTTGGACTTACCGATAAGAAATCTCTTTATAGACAGTGTCAAATTGTTGGTAAAATCTTCATTCAAGATTCCACAAAACTAAGAAGCCCTTTGCTTCAAAATTAAAACCATTTTTTTTAAGAAAAGGAAAAAAATGGATGACACCACCCACAGAATTAACTTGAAAGAAAAAAAAGATCATAAGAGAATTAAACTCACAACTAGAAGGTAATAAACAGATGTTTGCTGAAATAATTAATTTTTTGAAAAAAGGAGTTGGACAGCCATAATTTGAATATTTTAAAATTGAAATAGACATCAATAAGTACATGAAGTCTTTTATCAATTACTGATGTTATTGAGACATTTCAATGTTATTGTTTGGACTATCCCCTATATGGGGAAGGTCTTGAGTTCAATTCCATGAAATTTGGGTAGTGTATGCTTAGAGATTTGAAAGCAAGAGGTGTTGGAAAAAGATGTAGTTTATCATAGGCTACAATATGAATCATTTCACTTGTATCTGACAATATCATACTAATTGCAAAAAAATTAAAACAAATCAACTTTTTTAAACATGATTATTTTCTTCTTTTGTGAATGTTGATGATGATGCTAGGCTATGGCATCTATGTGTATAGATCTCTTGAAGCAGTGTTTTTTCTTGGGTAATATTTTGTCAAATTTCAACCAGAAAAATATGATTTCAACCTGCTGTACAGAGGATTCTTCATGAAAAAAAAAGAGTCCCTAATTCATTAAATTTCAAAGAAAAAAATTTCAAGCCGCCAGATTTTTATGATAAGTTCTAGTAGGTAGTCAGTAATATAGAAGAATTCTGTTTTGTTTTTTTTTTTTCTACTTCCATATGTAGAATGTAATCAAATCTGGCGAAGTCATCTTGTGAATGATCACCACTTTAGCTACATCACAAAATTGGAGAAAAAAACCTCTATAGTTGAAGTAGAATGTAATCAAATCTGACTAAATCATCTTATGGGTGATCACCATTTTAGCTACATCACAAAAAATTGAAAAAAAAGACCTCTTTAGATTGAAGTAGAATGTGATCAAATTTGACTAAATCATCTTATTGATGATTACCACTTTAGCTACATCACAATTTTTTTATTAAAAAAAACCCTATAGATTGAAGTGGTGGTGGGTTCAAATCAATACGGGGTCATGATAGCTAGACCCTACACAAGCCGACCCTACCTAGAGAAATGGGTCAACCCTAAAAGTTAGGGGAGGCTTTTCACACTATGTAAGATGGAGCATTTGAATTGGTATATTTGGGATTCAAGTTACCATTAGGTGATTGTAGCTAGAATATGTTGGTTCCCATGTTTATTGTAGTACCCTTTGCCACTTCAACACATGTTTGTTGAATAATTAATTAATTTTGAGGAATCAATATCCACAAATGATGTACTCTTGAATATTTCATCAAATTCTTTATATTATTTTTATTTTGTGAATATATATATATATATATATATATAGAAAATTTGTAACATTTCTGAAAATAACATAATTAGTGTCAAACTAGCCGAAGTACTATGGTAATTCCTACCCAACCCAACTATTAGTAATAGCATGCAATGGTCTACACATATAATTTGGTCACCTCAAAAGGTTGTGGGAATCTTGTGCTTTGTTGAAATTTTCACTATTGGGGAAGAGATTGGCAACCATATGTCACAAGTCAAGCATACTCAAGCCTTAAGCTTAAAGGTGTTAAAAAACCAACTTAATTCTACTAATTCTAAACCTTAAACCAATTCTTTGCATTCTTCTTCTTCTTCTTCTTATTATTACCCTCATTTTGGAGTTCCACTTGACCTCACCTGGGTGTAAAAATTTGACCCACCATGTGAGATCGAGTGGAACGTATTTCCATGGTTGGCTATCAAGACATTTTGCATTCAGTTATGTAAAATGTACACAGGATTTGCACAAAAAGAGTCAAAAGTGAAACATGGTGAAGAAAGTAGGGTTTAGGGTTTAGGGTCCGTTTACACACTAAACCAACACAAAAAAAAACCTTTAGCGCTTTTGGTAGTGTAAATGGAGACACCTTACATGTAAAACTCCAGTCAAATTTTACACCGTGGAATGGCATCATGTCACGACTTTTACCATACACAAATTTTCAACTACCCGTTTATTATGTCAGAACATTCCGGGAGTCACAATGACCAGAATTGTGGAATGAATCCCTCCCTACCTTTTGTTCTTCCCTTTTATTCTGAACACTTTTGTTCAAACCCTAAATGAATGTACAACATAGGTATATAACAAATTACACAACCCAACAACTAAACTACCCCTAGTCAAGTTTGATTCATGATTCTCTCCAAAATCAAACAACCAGTTGTGATCCTTAAAACGAAGTTTTTAAAATCGCAAAAATTGGTTTTAGGGTTTAGGGTTTAGAGTTTTCACACTTAACTGAGACTGGTGTGGCATGTGCACTCGGTCCAAGTGTGAACCCATTCTCAACTGATTTTTTTGCTTCCAAAAAACTTGGTTTTTTGGTGATTTATTTGAATTTTCAGTGACAAAAAATCACTTAAATTTCAATATCTCCCGCATCCTAAGTCCAAATCTTATGAAAATATATTTCATTAAAATCTTGGTTTTCAAGATCTTTCCAACAACACCAAAGGCACATCCCAAATTCCTCTGAAATATTCAATTGTGATTTTAATTTCATTTTTAGTGAAAATTTTATTCAATATTTAAATAAAAAAACTTTTACACCGCAAGTCCAAACATCAGGAAACCACCAAAGCCTATGCACCCCTTCCTCGTCAAGAGCTTTCCAAAAATACCAAGAACATGATTTGGTGAATCTCATAGTTACAAAACCTTCGGTGGAGAAGTTATTGAATATTGAATAATTTTTGCATTAAATTTTCTTTTAAATAAAAATTTAAAAATTACAAGGGAAATTTTGGGCATGCTCTTGGTATTGTTGGAAAGCCTTCTTTAGTGAATAGGATTTAGTGAAGGTGATTTGAAATTTTTTAGACCTAAAAAAATTGTGGGAGATATTGAAATTTTGAGAGTAGTTTTTTTTTGGGTCATTGAAATTTTAATCAAATTACAAAACATGATTTTGTAAAGAAAAATTAGTTGAGTAACCAGTTCACACTTGGGGCCAATGGCACATGCTACACTAGTTTATATATTAAAACCAACAACCACAAATAAATTGCAAGTTTTTTTTGAATCTAAAAATATTAAAAGAACTTGAATTGGAGGTTTGGAGATTCTAAAAAATTTCAAAAAAACCTGATCTATAAGTTTTCACTGCCCTGCCCATTTTTTTTTTAGGATGGTTGCAAACCATGAAATGGCTAAGGCAGATTTTTCCTTGAATTTTTTTTTCAACTGCCCATTTATGGCAGAATGTTCCAGAAGCTTGCTCCTTTCATGCAATGAGCAAAAGTGGAAAATCAAAATTAACAAACATTTTTCCAATAATTGGCTCTTGGATCCGAGTCGTCCATCCTATTTACTTCATCAATTACTTCAGACTGGATGGTCGGATGTTCAACAAGAGACTCTTAAGTAATACTCAAATTTTGGCCATCAAAGGATTGATGTTTTCTTTTTCAATTGTGTGATGTAATGGAATTGGCAATCACCCATAAGAAGATTTAGCCAATTTTGGCTATAAATTACACATAAAAGTCTCTTTTAAAATTTTAAAAAGCATCCTTCCATATTTTGGGCTACCTCCTGGAATTTCCCATTGTAGAAATCTGGGCCATTTGTAATTTTCCTCTTTCCAAACTTGGTGAAATTTTGGACTTCTTTTCATTAAAAAAAATCCTTTGTATAGGGGGGAACCAGATTTTTCAGGTCAAAAAATTGTAGAAATTCATCACAAATACCCCAGAAATAAATTATTTTCTCCGATGCTTTTATAATTGGCTCCCTAGTACACATGTTGGTATTTGATTGGTACATGTAATTGGTGTTGGGTCTTATCCATTCCATAGTTGGTACTTGGATTTAGGGTCTTATTTGGGTACTTTTGTAACTCTTTTTTTAAATCTTAATTTAGATAATATTAACTTAAGTGCACGAATGAAAAACAAAAATGCAATTAACATTTAGTATTATGATGTTATCTAGATTCTAAGGTCACACCACACTTAGTGTTTAGGTCTTAATGCTAACATTGCATTAAGGTCACATGTGTAACCTTTTGACGTTTGTCATCATCATCATGTTAACATTGTTGTTGTTTTAACGATTTATGTCTTGTCTAGACCAAGTGTTGAATCATACCTATCATTGTTTTATGATCTTTGAAAGTTGAAGTGCATCTAAACCTATGAGACCTAGAAGAAAGAGGTAAACAAGTTTCTTTCAACTTGTCTTTTTCATTCTTGCATTGTAACTCTTCTTATAACTTCATTGCATTTTTTTTGTAGTTCTCTCTTTTTGTAAATTTTTGGCATGTTTTTCACAACTTTCTAATGTGTTCTTTACATTCATAGTAATTTTTTAACATGTGCATTTGTTTAAAAAATGGGTTTGATGAACAATTTATGCCATTGTTGTTGCTAGTAGTAAGGAAGTCTAACGCTAAGATTAAGTTGTGAAAAACTTTCCCATCAACTAATTTTAGGTATCCAAAAGTTCAACAAAAATTTAAATGATTTCAAAGTGAGCTACATGTGGAACAATTTGAATTTTCAAAGACCAAACACACAATAATGGAATTAACTAGCTAGTATCAAACCCCATTTTTATTGTTCACTCTTTTTTTTTTCAACTTGGAAAAAGTTGCAACAAGGCCTAAATAGTGGGCCTCAACATTCAAGTAGCATCTCTTGTTTCTGTCGAGTTTTTGCTTCTTTCAAATTTCAACTAGATTGCTTTATTTTTATAAATTTAGTGCAAGTTTTAATTCATGATTTATTCGTTCATCTTGATGATCTATTAGTTGTAATTATGTATTTGTCACCTTTCTTGATTACAAAACCAATTGATGTATTGTTAAAAAACAAATTGAATTTTTTTTACAATTCGTTACATCTTAATAATGAAAAAATTAACAAGTGGCACAAATTTGCAATTCATAAAATGTACAACATTTGTGTGTGTGCTTTATTGCACCTTTGTATATTGCATCTATGTAGATAAAACTTGCATGAATTGTAGATACAACTTCAACTTGAAGAAGTGATGACAATAGCAAAAACTATAAATGGGAGATATAAAAGGGATATGTGTACGAAAGAAAGGGTGCCTTTGTTTAACATTGAAATATTCAATCATTTTCTAGGCATTTTATGTGACCAAAAAAAACCTCAAAATGTTCATTTTCTTTAGATTTAATGTTTGTTAACATTATCTATTAACACCAAGTTAACAATAGTGTCGTATTGTCACCAACCACATCATCCTCAATTTTAATTAGCAATGCATGTGCGAGTTGGTACATATTTTTAACACCCTAAACATCAAGATAACACTGGCGCTCCCATTAAGTGAAATTGGGTGCTTGGGTTACTTTGCCACAACCACACATAATGTTTAGTTAGTTACCACTAATTTATTAACCTACACCTTAGCCTACTAGCACTAGGCTATATGTGAGTGTGCCTTGACATTGCATGCCCTAACATCATCAATCTAAACATTGCCATGTTGTGTCCACAACAAAACCTTTAGGTAGGTGCATTAAGTAATACCATTGTTGGGAATTGAAGGGTGTTCATGTACACATGTTGATTCCACATTACATCACCATTTTCTTTTTTGCAATAGTAACAACCATTCCAATTTATGACACCTTCAAGTTTGAGTCCATCACACTTTCCATTAGGTTTGTTTCTCACACACCTACTCTCTTTCATTATCTTTTTTCTTACAATGTTTTTTTTGTTTTGACTCTTCAAGTTATGTTGTTGTTTTCATTTGCATAGTAGGTTTTATTTTGCCATTTTTTTGGGTTTACACTATGTTTCAAACATGCACATCTTTGAGCACATCACATAACTTCATCTTTTTTTTTTCTATCCTCTAATTGTTGCAGCTTATAGAATGGTTGTTTTCATGTAATTATAATAATTTCATTCGATTATTTTGTATGAACCACACCTTTCACATACAACCTTACATTCATATGTTGTATGTTTGACACATGTCTTAAAATTCGAAGGATTGTTGTTGCAATGGCCATTATCTTTGAAAAGAACAAAATGTTCAAGATTTACTTGTTGGCAATAACATTTTTTGGCATTGGTTAATGAGTTCATGTTTGTTTTCATGTTTGTTATCAATAATGAGAGTGTTGATGGAACACATTATGATTGTGAATGTTTGTAATTTGATGACAATAATGTAAGATTTCAAGTGTAGTGCTTTTACGAATAGAGGACAAAGAGGGAGATGGAATGTCAAACAAGGACGATGGTAGCTTAACATGAAAATATTTGATTAATTTTTGTTATTTTACATTACAATGGAATTTTATTTTATTTTATTTGTAAATGCCACATTATTTTAACACAATGTTAACATTGCAATAACATGCATGCCATGTAAGATGTAACGTTAGCAAAATATTTTGGTGTGGACTATTCATTTTCAAATTGAAAATATTGTTGCCATAACATTCACAATGCCGTTAGACTGTTGATTGGCCATTTAACACCATGGGCTTTAACACTATGTGTGGTTGTAATCCTATGCATTGTAGACTTGTACGCAAATGCTACATGGGAGTTCTTAAAAGCACAATTGACCTTGAATTAAACATCCTAAATCCTTCACAATTAAACTTTTTTTCCCTTGCATTTTTTAGTGGTTAATGATGGCAATAAACCTTCTTCAATTGTTGCTCAAACCATGTGTTATGTGATTTGCCATTTTGTTTCATAGGTGTATGATTTTAATGGTATTACAAGAAAAATAAAAAATGTGATCACATATGACCAACAACACGAGGTTACTTATACAAAAAAAATTGTGACATTAGAGCATAAAGATGTTTGGGACACATTAAGGAAAGTCCAAGAAAATATCTAGTGTTTGTTATGGGCCAATCCCATATCATTTTGCAAGTGGTGTTCCCTATAAGGAGGATGCGAGGCAATATAATTTCATGGAGGATATGTTGATTTTTGTCACCAAAGCGTATATGTTTTTTACACTCTTGTAGAATCAATGATTGAGGTGCTTAATCATGCATCAGAATCCTTGAGTTGTGTTTCCAAACTAAAAGCAAATAGTTGACAATGCCATCCTTTCATTGGTGACCAAAACCATGGAAAAATATGTGATGCCAACTTTGGATTTTTGTGTTAAAACAATAATGTCAATTGATTTGTGAATGTTTAGATCTAACATGACACATTTGTTTTTATGATTAATTTCTTCAACTCACAATGGGACAATTTTTTTTTTTGAAGTAATTGATATAATTATATTTGTAATGGTAGTGCAAGTTAAGGATCTAATATCATCTTGTACATTTTGTTATACAAATTGTTGCCTATGTGAGGAATGAAGGTGGTAATTTGTCCACCCTTGTAGGAGTTTTTAATTTTGTGATTAGATGTGTTCTTTTAACATTTGTAACTCCTTCGCAAGGTTTGTGTTTTGACCATGTTTTCAACAAAACATACTAATATGCTTATAATGACATGAATGTTTGCATTGGATTTTTAAGAAGTCAATTTGAAGATCACACAATTTGCGATACAAAAAACAATAACATGGACTAAGAAATTCGACAAATGCTAGAGTGAGTGGAAGATGTGGTTCACTAGTAAAGCAGTTTTGCTCTTAGTAACCTTGGAATATTGAAATGCCATCAACCTTTGTTATGGGAGGTAAAAAACTTTGGAATTACAACATTATGCACCCAATGCAAATACATGGGTAATTTATAAAATGATTATTTAAACTATATTTTAAATTGTGAAACAATGTATTGTCCTAAGGTTTTTAGTTACTTTTTAATGTTGTAAATGTTGCACTTTCAGTAAACATATCTATCTAAAATGAAATTTAGCAATTTGAAACAAATTCCATCAACTTTGTGAAGGGGGACTTTGAATTGAAATTGCAAGTGTTGCACATGCATATAATGGCAAATCTTGGTAGTTCTTATCCTTTTTTTGTCATTTGCATATAATTACACTTCTAGCAAGGCTCACAACATGGTCATGTTGATGTTAAATTTACACTTCAAATTTCTTGATGTGGTGAAAACATTTGTGATAAAGGAAAAATGATACAGATTGTGGCATAGTATGACAACATGACTTTGATGTTATTGTTGATGTTTGCTTTTCAATTCCAAAATCCAAGTATTATTGGCATTACCTAACTACTAATGATTGATGATGATGAATCCATATTTGGGGTAGTGACCTTAAATGATATTACTTTGCAAGGGTTACTAAAATATGAACATATTTACTTTGCCATTTGTATTTAAAGTTTGAAGATTTTCTAGTGCCCCTAAAATGGTTGAAATCTTGTAAAATATGATTTCTAAACATTTATTTTGTTGTTTAACAAATCTTTAAGATGCTTAGGTCCCTAATTGAAATTGAATGAAAATCTGGTATAGTTAGAATGTTGATAAACCTATGGTGTTGTATGTTGGGAATTGAAAATTTAGAAAAAAATGTTATCATTATGAAATATTTGTCAAGTGATGCAAATGTGGATTGCCCATGATAATTGTCTATAGATGATTTTTCTATGGATAAAATGAATGTGATTGATTAAAATGATATTATGTCGGATGTTATTAGGTATTTCAATGTCGACAAATTGGAATGATATTGGTTTCTATAAAAGTTTTTTAAGAATGTTACTTTAACTCCTTAATTAAATCATAACCAGGTTAATGATAAGTTGGGTTAACATAATCAATTGTGTTTTAACTTGGATTAAGTTCATGTGTGAATGAGGTTTGAGCTATTTATGTTTGGGATATAATTGTAAATTGTGGGGTTTCAAATCACTAAAAGTGATTTGAAATTCCAAAACACATTATGTTTTCTATCTTTGCAAATTTTATGTGTTATGCAAGTTATTTTTGCCCATGGTTTTATGTGTTGTGATTTTTCATTTTGTGGTTTGGGATTGGAGTCATGTTTGTTTCAAGTAAATAACATTTTGAATCACCAAAAGTTTTAGTATGATGTGCTAATTATGGTGTTTTTATGTTATTTTGTGTGATGTGTGGACAACAATAAACATAGGCACTAATATGGTAGCTCATGACATGTTTGAAAAGATAATACATATTTATTTTTTTCATGCAAGGATTGATTCCCTCAAATATTTGCACTATGTCCTTAGTCAACCATGATGTGTTGTTCTTTAATACAAATTTGAAAAATGGGAAAATGATGACAAATTTTAGGTTCTAGAGCCATTTGGGTTTTGTATTTTGCCAAAAAATTGAAAATAAAATGAATGTTTGTGTAATTTTGGTTTTGAAGGTGTCTTAAAGGAAAACAACAAGAAATTGGAGCTCTATAAAGCTTTGAGGTTGGATTGTTTTATTGATGGGAGTTATGTTTAGTGAAAGAAAGTTATGTTTAGAAAGATGGGAATTAATGTGAATTTGGTTTGTTTTTGTTGAATGAATGAAACCTAATATTTATTATGAAATGATGCACATATTCAAATGTAAGATTTTGGGGATATAAAAGGAACGTGAAAATGTAAGGCGTATATGTTGAGTGTGTTTATGTGTTACTTGCAAAGGTTTATGTAATCATTAATGTTGCAGAAAATAAGGCAAGAATCCAATGTGATATTTCATGGTGTAAAGGTTTCAAGAATGGGGCATCATGAAAGGCTGATTTGAATTCTCTCATTTGAAATGTTGCATAATGTTGTAATGTAGTTTGAAGCAATGTTGCAATGTATGTTAGTTGTTTGTTTGTGCACGTTAGTTACTTTGTAAATGATGTTTTTAAAAAGTTGCTCAAGAGGAAGATTTGAATTTATGGTGTGGTTAACGATGTGTGGTTTGTTGGGCAAGAAGCTAAATTTCATTATGAATTTCTTCAGTGAGGTGGATGAATAAGTTTGATGTGTGAAATGTGAACTTTTTAATAATCTTGGTTGTCAATCGTTAGACAATGCTAAGACCTTAAAGACAACTTTTGGATTTATTTTTATTATGTTAGGAGTTGGAAACTCAAGGATATGATGCAAAATCAAGTATGTTTAAGCTAAATATAAAAAACATGTAAAAGCAAAGGTGAAATTTAACAATATTGTCCTTTTGAATTCAAACATTAGGGGTGGGGGAAGTAGAGGTCACTCAAATGATGACATAAGAAACCTATTGAATGGGTATCCTCATTACATGATAGTTTTTTCAAAAACAAGAATATTAATGGGTGGGTGGATTTGCATTCTTGGGAGTTTTTGGGACAATTTGCATTCAAATAATGATAAACCTTGTGTTTAACTTTATTATTGTGAAAGTACCAAATTGTGCACAATTTCGAAGATGGACGAAGAGCTTAATGTCTATATATATATATATATATATATATATATATATATATATGTTAAAATTTATAAACTAGAATCTCTATTTGACAATCTAAATATTGAGGGAGCTAATTGCATAATAGGCTCTAAGTTTATGGTTGGTTGTTAGTTGTTACAACTTGGTGTTGGAAATGAATTTTATTGAAATAAGATTATGGATTGAAATAAAGGCAATATCTGTTTTTACTTTGATTGAATTCCTAAATAGGTTATTTATGAATTGTGTACTAATATAATTCTCTGTGTTCATTTTTGGAACCACAAACAAGTCATTTGCTATTATTGAATTTTACACAAAAAAAAATTCCCTACCTCGAAAAATTGTTAATTTGAATTTTATTTTATTTTGCCACATTTCAACTTTGATTTTAATTAGGTAGCATTTTTTAAAATATTTTTTTTGCTATTTAGGCAGGTTCTAAAGAACCTATCACCATATAATGTTAAAATCATCTTGGGATGCAAGCCAATGATTAAAAATTAAAAAATTGAAAAAAAAAACATCGAATGAAAGCATTCCCAAAATGTGAGGCAAGACTTAAGAATACCATTTTGATTTTTGTCAAATTTTGCCCCACATTTTGGAGATGTCACCCACCTATGGGCTTTCCACGTAACAAATCACTAGGCAAATGTTAGGTGAATGTTATCGTGAACCTAAACATGCATAAATCACAAAGCATAGGAGGGTTCTTAAACCTACTCCTTAAGAGTGTGAAGGATCTTATACCTATAAATAGGTGTGAAGGAGGGTTCTTATGCCTACTCCTTAAGAGTGGGAGGGATCTTATGCCTATATATAGGTGTGAAGGAGGGTTCTTATGCCTACTCCTTAAAAGTGGGAGGGATCTTATGCCTATCTATAGGTATGAAGGAGGGTTCTTATGCCTACTCCTTAAGAGTGGGAGGGATCTTATGCCTATATACTATCAAATGGTCAAGCCCCTGCCCATTATGCTAGGTAAGGTGCCATGTGAGCAGCCGATTACGGCAACCTTGGCTATACACCCAACATAATGAATGGGCAAGTGCAAGGCCATTCCATGATATTAAGGTCTGGGGCGACAGATTCCAGAAATAGTTTAAAAACAAGTTTTGTTCAACATAGATTTTGATGACTTTTACGAACATGTATAATCATCACCAGAAGATTTTGTCAATGTGGTCAAAGAAATTGTCGTAATCTGTGCCACCTGAGACCTTGATGTGTGTGTTGAAAATGATAAAATCTGCCCCAAAAATGGTGGAATCTGCCATCCCAGATGTTGATGTTGTGGAATGGCTTTTGCCCTTGCCCATTATGGCGGAATGCGTTGCCTAGCACCCCAAAGGGGTTTAGGGTTTAGGGTTTTATTGGCACCTTACATACCACCAGAACGAGGTCTTGACTTTGTGTGAGACTTTGTGTGAGAACGGTGGTTGTGAATCCTAAGAACCGCCCTGATAACCGTCAAGTGCCGGTTCTTGTTCCAAATAACTGCCCAACAATGGGGGAAAAAACACACTCACTCCGATCAAAGTTAGTTACACATTTTAGGACACCACCATACGGGTGAAGGGCGGGGGGCGGGGGTTGGGAGTTCCATTCTCGACCGAGTTTTTTGTAGTCTTAGTGCTTGCGGAAAGGAAATTGTGCACCATACCATGATCAAGGCCGTTGTTGTTATTATTGTCGTTCCTTTAAAGTCGGCTCATGTTTTTTCTTAGCTTCCGTATACTTATTATGAGGCCTCATACGTTCACAAAGGTGCCAAGTGTTTTTTTTTTTGTTTTGTTTTGTTCTTCTTTTTTCTTTTCGAAGGAGTAGCCATATGGCTTTTGGAACTAATGGTGGAAGGGGATACAACGAAGTACAAACTCATTTTTGAAAAAAAAAAAAAAAAAATTTAAAAATTCTGCTCGTTAAGGTGATGCTTTGGGAAAATGCCTTTTACTCAAGGATTGTGTCAACTTGTCAAGGTCGGTGGTGGTGGTGGGGATGCTTGGGGTAGTTTTGGTAATTTTTTGTGAATTTTTAAAAAAAAATTTCAATCCTTTGGACTATTTTAATATACCCGTATGGTAAGTTGAGCTACATATACAAGGTGGTCCAAAACTTGACTTCATCCACGGATGGCACTTCGTTAAGTACATAATATGAAATATGGATGGATGGATGGATGGATGGATGGAGGATACCACATTTGTTGGCACTCGGGTATATCAATTAGATGAAAAAAAAGGAGGACACACCGTTTGGATATCAATATGGAAGTTCTAAGGGGTAAAAAAATGAAATTCATTTTTTGAAAAGAAATAATTAATTTGTTTTGTCAATGTGGAAACTGAACTTTAGACTATGATAGTTGTCTAATGTTTTGATAAACTTTTTGGGATTTGGAAAAAAAAAGAATTAACCCACAATTTAAAATTTAAAAAAAAAATGTTAACATGTTCTTTCACAATTGATGCAAACATTAAACACAAGACAAATATTATCATTTTTGGCATGAAATAATGGAAGATGAAAAATCAATGTAAATTTAAATTTAAAAAAAAAAAACCCACTGTAAGCTAAAGCTCAAATAATTAAAAAAAAATTCTATGTAGGTTGGAATGGAAGAGTTGAACCTAAATGTTTAGGGTGTTATTATTATTATTGTTTTATTAAATTTAATGGAATTAATGGATATACATTAAGAGTGACATAAAAAAATATAAACAAAAGGAAAAATACTCCAAATGATAATGAACATATTGTTTATATATTTTCCTTTGCTCAATAAATTAAGAAGGATGTGAAAATGTCACCAAAAGAAATATGAACCCTATCTATAAATTTGATTTTCCCTATATTGTCGAAAATGGAGGAATATAGAAAAAAGAAAAAAGAAAAAAGAAAAAGAAAAAAACACAAGTACATGAAATGACCACTTGTTAAAGACATGAAGTATTATTATTATTATTATGATTAATTTTTTTCATTCTATTTCAATTGGATAATTGAAAAAAATGGAAAAATCACAATAGGAACATGAACCCTATTTTAAAATGCTGACAAATTTGAATTTTCTTATAAGGTCTAAATTAGAGAAAAAATAATTAAAATTGAAACGAAACACAATAACATGAAATAACATTTTGAAGAAAGACATGAAGTATTATTTGATTTCTTTTAATTGGTAAAATTAAATTAGACATGAATATAACATCAAAATTAACATGAACCTTGTTTTATAAAGGCCAAAAAAATTGAATTTTCTTATAGGTTCAAAAATAGAGGAATTTAACAAATTATTATTATTATTATTAGTACTAACTTCTAAGTATTAGTAGGTAGTATTATTATTGTTATTATTATTTTCAGCACACAAAAGCAGGATATGGGAATTTATTTTGAAAAATAAAATAAAAACTGAAATAAATTTATGATTAAAATCGTAATTAGGGTGATAATTAAGTTTGATTAGTGGATGAGTTCATTAACAAGAGCTAAAGTATTTGAAATGGAGGGAAAAAATAAAATAAAATAAAATAATTGGTAAAACAAGGCAGGTACATGAAATTACCTTTTTGAAGAGAAACCCGAATTATGATTATTACTATTTAATATTAGAAATAGAAATTAGAAATTAGAATTGGTCTTACTGCAGCTTTTATTAGTATTACTTTTATTTTTATTTTATTATTTTCAGGGTAGAAAATCAAAACATGGGAAAATATTAATGTTACAGGACAAAGGGGAGGAGTAGTTAATTACTACCTACCTACCTAGTAGTAACCTACTGCCCGGATTAAGGCCCTAATTAGTAATTAGGGTTCTAATTAAGTTTGAATTTCTTTTTAGGTTCTACAAAATAGAGGGAAAACCATCAGAACAAAAGAAAAAATTGTAGGAAACTACAGTAATAATAAATAAATAAATAAATAAATAAATAAATATTTTAGAATACGAAATAATAAATAAATATAATATAATAATAATAATTTTATGGTTATTATTATTTTTCTGGGGAGAAAATCAAGACATGGGAAATATTAATTTAGAGATCAAAGTAGAGGTAAACCTACTGCCTGGATTAAGGTTGTAATTAGAGTTGTTAATTACGACGGATTAGATTAGCGGACGGGTTAATTAATTAACGTCTCCGTCGCCCTCTAGTGTGTTCGTTTGTGTGCGTGCGCGTGCGCGTATGGAGAAGACGACAAGGGGGGGGAGCTTATGGAGTACCGTAGCGAAGAAGAGCTTGCAACCCTAGCCCATGCGTCTGGCGTTCGTTTGCTCTCTTTTCGACGTTTTCTCGCATCCATAGACATCGGCCGTCGGTAGGCTTTCAATCTGCGATTTTGGGGTTTATTCAACGCATGCTTTTTGGAGCTCAGAGGAGGTGGAATTCGGACAAATAGCTGCTGTGGTTGTGGAGGAGCACTATGAGCATCAGGTATGTATGTATGTTGTGTGTGTGTGTGTGTGCGTGCTGTGTGTGTGGCAAAATTTCTCCTCCTCCTGGCTGTGTCTCCGCTTGTTGCAGATGATTCTCAGTGTTGTTTATGATTTGACATCGCTGCTAGCCATTATTTCCAGCTCCTGATTGCATTTGTGTTTTTTGGTAACGGAACGTGGCCCCCCCATCTGAACTTGGGGTTTCAGAGGAAGGGGGTGTTAACGGCTTGGGGGACGGGAAGTATAAGGGGGGATGTGTTTTCCCGCCGTGCTTTCGGCTTCTTATGTTAGCTTGATTCCCCTCATTCCTGAGCTCTCCAATTTGTGTAAAATAGCCCTTGGGTAATGTCCAAAACCTAGCCCTAATTTGGGACGCCATGGTGGTTGATGGCATCTGGGGTTTCTTTCACTCAATCCTGTGCTCAATTCCAGCCTTGCAGTAAATCCCCAACTGTTTCTTGTTACTTAATTGGTTTTCTTTTTGGAGTAAGAGGAAGCTCAAATGTAGGTGGAACATCTGTGTTGACAGGGGTAGAGAACCCCAGTCAGCATGGGGCATGGATCTGGTGGTGATGGCCTCTATGGCTTTATGCATAAAAACCCTCATGGAGTGGCACCTCTCAATTCAGCTGGATTGTGCTTTTAGAAGTGTAATCTGTACAGTTTTCATGATTGTAGAATCAGCCAACTGTTCAACTGAAGTACCTCAAGAGTTCAAATAGTCAAATACATGTCCAGACAGTAAGGAAAACAAATGCAGCTCAACTTGAAGTTGTACCTTTTTCTATACTGTCTCTTTGTTTCGATGTGCATAGGTTTTGGTTTCTCCCCCCCCCCCCTATAATCTTGAAACTTTATGAGACAGTGCCATAGCAGTCACCATCTAACACTTGCACTCAACTGTTGCTTTTTCTGCCTTGATCCCTTGATCATTTGAGAAAAGAAAAAGTTTGAGAGGGTCTCGTGAAACCTGGGTTTTGGACATCCGAGGAATTACTTTAGAGCCAGTGGAGGGAAAAAATAAAATGCACATGAGTAGTAGTAGTGGTGGTGGTGGTCATGTTATGTGATTGCAATAATCCAAGCTGTGATGTATGACTTGTACATCTAAGACTTGCACTCAACTGTCACTTTTGCTGCCTCAATCGCTTGAGAAAGCAAGAGTTTCAACGATCTCTTATAACCTGGGTTATTTTGGACATCCAGGGAATTGCTTCATGGCCAGTTGAGAGAAAAAATGCACATGAGTAGTAGTAGTAGTATGTAATTTCTGTAATGCAAGCTTGTGATGTTTGTCACCAAATGATATATTTTTTGTTTCTGCATCAATGTCTAGGTACCTGTGGCAGTTGGCGGGTGGTGATGTTCTCTATGATGGCCCAGATTGCTCAATAGACAGGATGATTACATCACCGAGGTTCATGTCAATAACAAGCACTCAATGAGCAGGGTTTTGTGCATAATGACAGAGGGAGTGTCGTTGCTTACTATTCAGTGCTGACTTGGTGTTGGGATACAATGAGACGGCTGTAGCTTTACTGATTTACACAACAGCTCAAGACTTATGATCTAAGAAGTGATGAGGTAGGATAACCTTGTGGCACCATTGTGGTGCCCAGGTGGGAAGACAGCAGCATGGCTGCAACACATAGGCTGGAGACAACAACCTCAAACAGTATTGATGGAAGTGCTTTTACAGGATTGTCAGGACACAGAAGCTTCAGTTCTACTCTAGAAAAATCTGTTAGCATACGAGATGGCCCAAGTGAAGGCCGGGTAATGGTGTTAGGAGGGGGTAAACCATCTGTGGCATCTCAGAATGGGGAGCTTCAACCCACAACACAAGTGTTGTTGGATAACATCTCTATTGACCTTAAGCCTCACCATTTGGATTTACGCCGTGTCATCAATGCGGCCACTGGGACCCTGACAGATGACCCTCAGTCTAGGCCCCTCAAAGCTTGTGGATTTGAAGAACTGAAGCGTCTCCGGCAATGCCTTCTTGAGAATGAAAAACAAGCCAGGTGATTCATGGTTTTTCAGACTATTCTTTTCCAGCTGCAATGTTAATGTGAGGAATTTGGAGCATTAAAAGGAGTACAGGACAGATTAGCAAATTCTTTGGTGGCTCTTTTACTGCATTTCCTTGTCAGAATTAAAATTTTCTTGTTTTATTGATGGCAGGTTACGAGTGAAGCAGCTGAATGATGCAATGGCAAAGCTCAACAAGGTGCAGAATATGCTGCAGTCCAGGAAGCGATCTAGACCTGAGCCTAGCACACAAGAGCGTGCAAGCTTAGCAGTTGCCACTGGCCGCATGACAACAGCATCGCATGCAAAAGTGAGCTCAAGCACTGTATCCAATCATGTCAGCACTGCAGACATCAGTGGAGCTTCAAGAGCAGGAGACAAAAATAAGAGTGCTAATCCAAGCAAGCGAATTCGTACATCTATGGCTGATGTACGGGTGTGTTTACATGAACTCTGTCCCTGAGGTGTTAGATTTTTATTTTTTGCTCCTTGAATGGTCCTGTTGTGCAAGGCTGAGCAGTTCTCTTTACTGAAGACAGCCAAGTCCAATCTTGCGTAAGTTCTGGTCTCTGCGTTACAACCTGGAACCTTTGGTGCAACACAGAGAATGTTTTGAACCATTAAGGCCTGATATACCTTGCAGCAGATTGTGAGTCACCAGCTCTGCTCAGTGAGCAAAGGTAGGTTCTTGCAAACATGTATTCTAACACAGTAGGTGTTATTGGGTAAGTGCAGCTGGAGGGTCGTCCGAGCAATTTGAGTGTCCAGCGCCCATCCAGCTTACAAGAAAGGGAGCGGGATATGTCCAGGCCAAGCAGTTCTCTGGCCTTGCCAGTAGAAGAGAAGGAGAGGATGCCACCAGGAACCAACCAAGTGGGGGAGAAGGTAAAATTAAAAGGGCGGCGCTCTAGTGTTAAGTCTGAGGTGTCCCCGGCCGCTGTAGCCAATGGGATGTCTGATGGAGACCGTGACCACAAATGGAGTGCACAGCATCGGTTAAGTCTTGATAGCAGCCGTTCACGACCTAGTGAGGGTCATGGCTACAGGTAGAGTTCTTTGCCCCTGTAACCGAGTGAGTAAATGAATCATAGAGACTGTCACTGAACTTCGAATATTGGGGAGTTTTGTCTCTGAGGACTGGATATAGACTACTATGACTTGGTCATGTGATTCATGTGTGGGGTGGAAAACTTGTGACTGGATGATGTTAAAGAGCCCTATGTCTTTGGATCAATATACTTTGAGCCTAACACTTTACATTATCTAAGAAACTTACTCCATTGCCAGATGTGGAGCTGCAATACAGTGCAAAACATTCATGATGGCTTCTATATGTGATAAGTAAAGATGCCTGAGAATGGAACATGGGCACATACTCAAATGATCATTTGATGCCAGCTTTTGATGAACATTCATGCAGCTTCCAAAACAATATGAAACATAACATAATTGACTGATTCCACTGCACTCTTCAATCCTGGAAAGTCCACTTAAAATATTTTAGATGTGGTGATCCTTAAGGGGGAAGCAAGAGAAAAATGATACTTGTGAGTCTGCTGTCTAACTTAGGGTCTTGGTGTGTGCAGATCAGGGCCTGTGCATGGAATCACATCTATTCATAAGGCAGAAGTATCAGCTCAAGCAAATGGGTTGAACATGCGAGGTCTGAATAAGGGGGACTCCGATGGTGTTATTTCTGTTGGGGAAAGGGGAGACCGTTCTGCATTCTCAGAGAGGGAGCGCACTACTCCAAAGAATGAAGTCAGGTGTGTCTCCCACTCAATGATTTGTTCAAATTTGTTGTCTGATGTGTATCTTGTGATGATATTGACATTCCTTATATGCAGGGCAAGTCCTCGAGAGGAAGCCCATCCAGCAAGCTTGCCTATTGTAACAAAAGCAAAATCAGCTCGAGCACCTCGTTCGAGCTCTGTTTCTGGCACCAACCCCTCTGGGCATTTAAGCCGAACTTCACCTTTGCTTGAGGCCAGTGACCGCCCATCAGTTGGAACTCCACCAACCAAAGCACAGCTCCTACCAGGACCCAGTCAGCGCAAGAGACCAGCACCATCTCGGTCATCATCACCACCAGTGGCTCAATGGGGCAGTCAAAGACCTCAGAAGCCACGACAGGCTCGGCGGGCCAATTTGAACCCACCAGTTGGGATCTTGATCCCATCTCGGGATGATGGGAATGGAGCAGGTGAATCTGGAACAGGTAGGCAGGAGGGTAGTGGAAGTGGTTCTACCCCAACTGGTCCTAGGCCAACTACTCCAGTCGCAATTGGTGCTTCGGGTTTGGAACGACGGGTCACTGTATCCAGCAGTCAGTCTCTTTTGCAAGTCAAAGTCCGAGCTGAGCCACATTCTGTCTCTGTTGGCCTCTCAGAGAGTGATGATTCTGACAAGGACGGTGAGAAAGCAAAAGACAAAAACAAGAAGGTTGTGCCAGAGTTGGGGGAGACCAAAATGGTTAACTCAAGTCAGAAAACAGGTAGTGTTTTTTCATCCACAAACAAAAGTCATGTTACAGTGAAGGAAGAAGGATCACAAGGGGATGGAGTGCGAAGGCAGGGACGAACTGGGAGGGGTTCGGCTACTCCAAGGGTGGTGACTCCTGTAATTGCAGCTCCTCCTGAGACTTGTGATGTTGTACCAGCAAATGCAAAGCAGCTCAGAAGTGCCAGGGGAACATCTGATGTTAAGCCTAACAGGTGAATTGCAAAAACGCACTAAGTTGGTATCGTTATTTGTGATGTGCCGCTCTTTGTGTCATATTTGTGTTTTTATTTATGCCTATGTACCATTATTACCTGGCATAGAGGAGTTTTTCTCCATAAGACTTGCATCCTTTGGTAATTATGGTTCATATGATGGTACTTATGATGTGAACATTGGTAAGGATGTGAGCTCCAATTATTTTACCCCCTTATGACAGATCCCTACAAGATGACCTGCACTTTTTGAAGTTCTTATTTTTTGTTTAATCATGTCAGGCCAGGACGGCCCCCACTGAAAAAGGATGCAGTGGATCGTAAGCCTGCAACAAGGCGGCGGGAGTCATCAGGTTTGTTGCTTCCTTTTCTTGACATTTGCTTGTACTTGGTAACTATTTACTGTTACTGGACATTTGGACAGTATTTGCTCTCTTATCTCCTTGCTTCATGAAGAGGAGATCTGGGTACATCCTTTTAGTGCAAGAAACATGTTTGAGTTTAGACACATGTATTTTGTTGTCTATGTCTCAGGAGATCTTACTCCTCTGAAATCTTGAAGTAGCCACTTTGACGTTTTGAGATAATTCTGCTGGACTCACAGAAAATAAAAAGTCAGGAGGTTGTGCTGACATTAAGAACAAGGCTGCATTTACCAATGACTCATACATAGGCTGCTGGACATGGTTACTCTTTAAGTGAGTCAGGCATTGCTGGTTCTTCCATTGTGAAAAGGAATATAACTTGATCGACCAACTACAACAAAGGGGTAGAATGATAGCTGTTCAAGTTTTGAATTTCTGCAGGGGAGCTTGATGATGACCGAGAGGAACTTGTTCGTGCAATTCAAAGTGCTGTGAATTTCAGTGGTGAGAAGATGTCAACCTTTTTGCAGGAGTTTTTAGACTTGGGCAAGAGTATCTAGAGTGTATTGATATGGTTAAATTTTGATTTCTGTGACAAATTTGATTGATGTTGTCTACTTTGTTCCTGCAAAATCTGACATTTAAAAAATATTCTTTCTGACTATCTCTAGTCCTACTTGCTGGAGGGAAAGAGGCATCTGGTCTTTGATTTCCAAGTTTGGCCAATCATTTGTTGGGTGCCATACTGTTTTGTGTTTGCAGTGGATGTTAGCCCTGTTGGTTTCTGGAAGCAAGTTGAACCCTACTTTGCTTATGTGACTTCGGCTGACATTGATTATCTCCATCAGCAAGTAGGTTTCTTGCTTTTTGTCAATTTGTTTTGCAAATTTGAATTTGCTATTTGTCTTGGTCACTTCCTGAAACCTGTGGTCTTGTATTAGTTTCATCCACTGTTTGATCTCCCAATGACTTCTCTCAGTTTTCACCCATAAAGGCCACCTGCTGTTTACTGGACCCATTTGTGCCTAGTGTGTGGTGAAGATTCTTGCATTTCATCTTTTTTTTTGAGGTCAAGTGGCTTTAGTAGTGCTCAGTTTTGTGGAAATACCCATCTTGCAGACCAAAGAGCTTGAAGTGGATGATACAGCATTGCAAATCCCATCATGTGGGGGTCAACTTTTGAAGGTATGAAGTCCTTTATTAGTTTCTGTGTTTTAGTTCATTTTGCTTCTTTCTCTCTCCTTCACGATGGGCTATTGGAATGTCTGTCTTTGGAAATTGACAATCCCATTCTTACTTCTTGAAACAGGATCAGGAATACCTGTTTCATGTCAGTTGATTTTCTTATTACAACCCTCTTTGAGCGATCATTTTTTTTCTTGTTGCTGTTTTTTGTAGTTTGAAATGATGCGAAGTTCTGAAACTCCGCCAATGTCACCAAGCCCTGATATGGGTGCCAACAAGTCCTTGGGTACAGTAAATGGGAGCAGTGGAAGTGATGGGGGCTCTGGAGCAAGAAAACTGGATGAAACTGGATGTACTACTAGTGGGAGAGGAGGGTGCAATGGTGGTTTTCCTGATAAGTTCTTCTCTCTGTCCCAGCGGCTCATGTCTGCCTTCATCACTGTGGAAGACACAGATGAGGGTGATGCACTTAGAACCTCTGACGAAACTTTCCAAAACGAATCTTTCAGGGAAATCCAGTTGCAAGATTCTGAGTCAGCTCTACATCCAGGGAGCCAGAGTGGGAGTGAGCGTATGGATTTTGATGGAGGTGAGTCGGATGCAGATTTTGGACGCCTTGATTCTGAGTGCTGGGCTCAAGGGGTAAGAGAAAGAGGACATTCAGAAGTTTTTGCAATATCCAATGGCCCTGCTCATAACAGGACTGGCTTACTGCCTGGGAAAGGGGATGATCCAGGCGAGGGTGACAACATTCTTGCCGATCCAGAAGGGGAATATTGTGCAGACAGGGCCAATAATGAACTTCCATCTTCCAAGGATTATCATCAAGGAACAGGGAAAGCATCTGAACTAGCAGCTTGGGAGATGCAATATCATCAAATGAGCTTAGATGACAGGCTCTCGCTGGAGCTTCAAAGCATCGGACTTCTACCTCAGCAACTGGTAAGAATGTTCCCTAGTAATCCAATTTGAGGTGGTTTTCTATAAGAGCTCTTTCATTTACCTCGAGTCTTGTGGATTATTGAGAACGCAGGATTCTTCATCCGGTGCTTTTTGAGTATTATTGAAAGATCATGATATTTAGAAGAAAAAAGGTCTGTCTTTGAAGATTTCAGCTCCAATCTAGAGAATCTGTTAAGTAAGATGGTATTGTCCACAAGGAACTTGCTCATGTGACTGAGAATAGCTTGATCATGGATGTTTTGCTACAGCCTGACCTTCCACTACGAGAAGATGATGAGATCTGTGAGGAGCTCAGGAAGCTGCAGTGTGAACTTAAACAGCAGGTTCTCTTCATTTCCCTTCTGTCTGATTCTATAGCTTCTGTATACTTGCATGATGGGTAGTTAAGAGTATCATTCTATTAAGTTCTGCTGAGCCATTCATCTTACCCTGTTTTTAGGTCACATACAGACAAACTAGTGCTTCAGCTGATGGCCATGGTGTGTGCAATACCTCAGTTGCCAGGCCATTTGGTGAAATTTTATTGCTAATGGTAGCCACACCCATGAGGCTTTGATTTAGCGATGCCAATACATGCAAGAATCTTTACTCCTGCTGTTGTCTATATACCTCATGCATGCAACATGGTCATTACCATGGCCACATTCCCAATGGGTCAATGTTTATTTCCTTAGATGATTGAGTGACTTTTGCAATATTTGCAATGTTTCTGATGGTTGCAGCTGAGTATTTTAATCAAGTGTTCAATCTGGTAATGCAGGTTTGCTCAAATAAGGAACAGATCAGTTGCCTAGAAAGAGCGGTGCGGGGTGCAAAGGACTCCGAAGAAAGGTGCTGTCTTGTCATTTTCACATATTCTGAAACCATGAATTGTGAACTCTGTGTGAAATTTGGTTGCAAAAACTCCTTGAGCTCTCTGTGCTCATAGTAGCATCATCAGGCTTCTGTGGAATACTACAGGACTCACAAATGTCAGCATGTGGACAATTTCCTTGGATATTTGGTTCTTCGCAATAGACTTGTCTAGTACTGCTGAGAAAGCTTAAGTTTGTACATATTTGGGTGTGACCTTATTGCAGGGGTCGTGAATGTCTGGCTATGGACAAGCTTGTGGAAAGGGCTTACACACGTCGCATGGTGATATTCCCTTCCTTTTGTGAAACCTAAACTTCCTGGTCTTGTAGTCAAAAGGAAACACTTTTTAAGGTTTTTTCTTGTGATGCCCTTAAGTAGCCATCTTTAAGGTTCCCATTTAGTTATTGCTGTTGCTGATTGCATTCTATGTAATTGATGAGTATAAGATAAGGTGGTCTGTCTCTCAGGACAGATTTATCTGGGGCCAATTAACCTGTCTGTGACCGTGATGCTGAGAGCTTTCAACCCTCAACCCTAATTGGTTGATCCCTTTGTTGAGGAAACTTAACTGAACTCCTGTAAAACCTGTGAAGCCCAAATTGCTGAAGCTGCACACCTGAAACTCAAAGCTCCATTCTGTGCAGAATTCTCGAGGACCCAAGGGAGCACCAGTGAAAGGTGCCAGGACTGCAGCAATGGGATTTGCAAAGAGGGTCATTTCAAAAGTCCGGAGCTTTGAAGCAGGGCATAGCTGTATTGTTGACTCTACACTGAGGGATCTACTCTTTTGCATTTCCCGGAAGATAAGTGAGGCCAGTATTGACAAAGCCCAAGAGGTTGTCAGCATTGACACCCCTGTCTTACTCTCTGGGGATTCTCCAGCCCTGATTCCTGCCACAGGTTTGCATTGCACACCCTTTCTGTTCATGAGTAGCTATGCTAGTGTCTCATGCTTGCAGCATGGATTGGACGAGTTCGAGTTGATAATTTTGGGTTACTTAATTTAGCTCAAGCAATAAAGCTCCTGTTGTATTGCTGTTCAATGAAGCTTTGAAAGATTAATAGTGTGAAATGATGCAGGCCATCATCCAGACACAAAATCTTACATTCTACTTAAATCCAAACCCAGATGAAACTTGGGATCAATGGATCAAGTTGTGCTTGTACTAGTTGAACATAATTGCTTTCTGTCAAAAACTGTGTCATCTGATGATGGATGGACTTTCTGTTTTAGATGCTTTTAGAAGATCATGTCATGAGAAATTTGAGTGGCTCTTGCAGGGGCTCTTCGGGCAGGTCAGGAGAAGGTGGAAAAGGATTCTGTAGAGGATAAGTCATCACCAGGAGCTCATACTAAGCGCATAACAATAAAAGATGAGGCATGGCCAATACGGGCAAAGAAACGAGAAGTGTTTCTTGAAGATGTATCTGGAAGGGGCATTAATAACTGCCCTGGTGGTACTAAAGGGAGACGAAGTGAGCGGGAACGTGATGGAAAGGGGGCCTCAGGTAGAGATGGAAATGCTCTTCATGCCAATGAGAGCTCAAGACTGGGACATGTCAAGGGAGAGCGGAAGACAAAGATGAAGCCCAGACAGAAAATCCGGCCTCTATTGAAAAATGTGAATGTCCTTGCAAAGTCATTGACAGAACAGCAAGGATCAAAGGATAGGACTTCAGGACAAATTCCAACACCAAAACTTGTTTCCTTTGGAGAGGAGTCCATTTCAATGATGCCAGTTCCTGAGGAACTAGGACTTGAAATCAATGTGGATGGTATTGTTGACCTGTCACAATTACCACTTCCGGGAATGGACGAGATGACAGTTGCAGACATGGGTCCACAGGTTCAGGATGACATGGGCTCCTGGTTTGACTTTGACGATGCAACACAACCAACAGACGAACTTGTAATGGGGTTGGATGTCCCGATGGATGACTTATCAGACCTTGGCATGATGATGTAAAATCAGTGAAAACCCCTCATCCCTAGTCTTGACCTAACCATGATTTGAACATGGGAAAATTGTAGGATGATGTAAGTCCAACAACTACAGCCAGTGGCACTATGTAACCATGACAACCCAGGGCTGAGCCCAGTGAGTTTAGGTGATGATGTAGAACCATTTGCTAGAACCAAATCTCTTGCTATGACCTAACCTGTGACCTACCCCAAGTTGTTTAAGCATGGTGGGTTAAGTTTATGCAAAGGTGATGTAAACAAGCTACAAGAGCCACATCTCTTGTCATGATTTTCCCACCATATGAGAAAGGTGTAATCATGTGGGTCTGAGTGAAGTTGATGTAGAGCCAGCTACCAACAAAGGAGGGCCTCATTGCCAACATGATCTGACCAGGATCTAACCATGGTGGTTCAGGCAATGAGCCTCTTGCCTTGTACATTGAAGGTTAGCGCCCGCCAGGCCTCTCCTCTCTCTGCTCCTGCAAAAGCCTGTCCCTCAAGAACAAAAGGTGTGAATACTCTCACTCCATTGTTGAAATAGCTTATGTCAGGAAGGGTCTGGAAACCTGAATAACAGTGTTGCTGTGACTCAGTCACGTCTGTACTCAATTTAGCTTTTGACAATTGGAAAAATATTCATTCAGAGAAACACATAGCCTCTCATATTTGCTGGTGTGCCACTTCTCTCATTTGTGTTTAAAAAAAAAGACCAGGCTCCTTTTTTTACTGAAAGGTTTTTTAAATAGTCTGTTGCTTTTGGCCCAAACTGGAGCACTGGAGAGTAATTTTAGGGTTCAGGGTTGTGTTTACAGTCTGAATGTTTGATTCTCTCTCATCATAATTTTCTCATGAATTTGTTAGGTATTAGTGTTCTTGTAACTTGCAAGATGCATGCTATTCAAATTCTTGTAATGGGTACTCCCCTGCTCAGTGTTTGATTATGTGAATTTTTGACTTGGATTTGTCTTTTGTAATGTTGATTGTCAAGCTGAGAAGAAGAGGATCTGGATTCAGAGATGTTAAAGGAAGAAGAGCTTTGTTGACCTTTTGTGGCCTGAAATTTCAGACAAAGAGAAGTTTGTTTTCATTTGACTTGGCAATAGCCTTAGCTTTGAAGTTTGCAGATATGACTTTGTCTGTGAGGGTGACTGAACTATGCTGGTATTAGGATAGCTATTGCTGTGCATGTTAATGAGTGATCCCACCGTTACAATTCAGTCATCCTTGGAAAATTTCCAAAGGATCTGCATGATGCCAAATTCTCCAAGAAACATTCCACGATTGTGAAAATTGAAAAATGCCATGCTCCTGCACAATGCTAAAAGCTTCATGGAATCTGCAGTTCTTGAATGTTGTTCAAAATAAAAAACTGAACAGACTCTGGAGTTCTTGAATGTTGTTCAAAATGAAAAGCTGAACAGACTCTGGAGTTCTTGAATGTTTGAAATGAAATCTGCTGCTGGAGTTAGGTTTTGCCCAAGGCCAACTTCCTATGCCTAAACTTGCGAACTTTTAAAACAAATGTTCAACTTGCAGAACCAAAGAACCTGAACCTGTGTTGAAGAGTTTTTTTCTCTCAGGGTTCCAGCTTCGGTTCTGGAGCCAGCGGTAGGCTAGTTCCACAGTCCAATTCTTGTGTGTCAGCTTGAGTCCAGGTTGCAAGAACCTGAACTGAACCCCAGGGTTTAACATAGCCGCAAACTGTGAAACCTGCCAACACTGGTTACAACTAGGCGAAGGATCATACAGAAGGATCATATATAGCTGCTATTCTGCAGGTTTTCCAGGTGTTTTAAAAGGCAGAATCAGTAGTGGTGGCTGATTTCAGTCACTTCATTAGTACCGGTGTTTTTTTTGGTCAATTTTGCGATGTCACAAAGCGGCAATGATGCACAGGAAGATTTAGCCAAATTTGGCTACAAGCTAAACAAGAAAGGTAAAAAAATTAGAACATCTTTCTTCTATATTTTTGTTTTACATACTTGAACCATGTATAGAAATGTGGCAATTTTTCTTAAATTTTGGTCAAATTCTGGCTATTGAAAATCTCGAAAAGCGCTTGATTTTAGCACTTTTAATTCCAGTGACTAGATAAGCAAGGCACTTGTATATGGAGGTCTATTGCAGAATCGTTGGTATGGTCATCCTCTGTGGATTCCGCATGCAAATTCCAGATGGATTCATCTGAACAAAGGCGGTTGAGTCGGTTGAGCTGATGTTCTGTTGTTGTATTTTCTTTGGCTTCTTCTCTAGTGTTGCAGGACAAGCTCGAGACTGAAGAAGACAATGGCAAAATTGGCTTAAAGAGAAAGTAATGGAGGAGAGCAAAGGATTATGGTAGCAGTTGCTGATTGAAAACTGTGAACCCTGAGGATTGGGACTTGTACATGGAATCTTCTAAATACCATGTTTGATGAGCTACATGAGCAGATTTTTTATATCATTTTCTGCAACAAAATGTATGTATGTGTGTCAAGAATTTGCACATTTTCTTGGGGCACTAAGTTTTCTGTTTTCTTGACCACACCCAGTGTCTTGGTTGTACCCTTCAAAACAGTTGTTGTGATCTTTGCAAGCTCATAGATAGATAAGTACTTGTTCTGTTTGTTTTTCTGGGCTAACTTCTATCTTTCTTGCCTTTGAGCTAGATTGGGAAAGATCATTTCTTCAGTAACCTTATGAAGTGGGTTTTGATATAGATGATTCAGCTCCCCCCTGAACCAAATTCTCACTCAACAGAAATCTCTTTGAGAGAACTTCACCTCAATTGGCCACAATCTGGTCAAATTCTGTTTCTTTCCTATTATTTGCATCTACTCTAGAGAACAAGTTACCTTGCATGTTTTCAGGAGTTTCTATTTGCAATAACATGATTGATAATTCTGCCCATGGCTTATGTGGTTGTCCTGCATCGAAGTACTCACTGTTGGGGTGCTTGAGAAATATGTCCAGGGTTTCATAGGTTCCAAAAATCACTACCCTTTAGATACGGCTCTCTATGCTTTTGGTTTAGATGCTTGCTTGTAAAGGGGCAAGCTACAATGAAATGAAGCTTACCCTCACAAGCTTGTTGCAGCTTGAATGAAGATAGTATTTCACTTTTTTATTTGGCCATGTCTCTTTGGTACTAGCTGAATCATGATACCCGGACCATTGCTAAACTGGACATGTGACATAAGCTCAGAAGGCAAGTTTTTGTATGACCAGGTTATTGTGGACTCGATTACACTCACTTTGGGGAGCTGATAACAACACTGGGAAGTAATGGCAGCTAGTCACTGCCATTCATGATGAAGGTGACCATCTGACACTTGGTGACATTCATGAGTTTATGACATGACTCATGCTTGTCATTTTTTTTTTGCAGCATTTGTTTGGTTACCTAACAGAATTTTGTGGAGTTTCTCTCTGCAATTTACATTGATGTCTCTATGCCCAAGAGGACCAGTCATGTACATTATCATAATCAGCTGAATTTTTCAGTTCACTAGACTTCCCAGCCCACTATGTGTTTCTTTGTTTTTTGAACCTTTGATAAATTGAAACAAGAACCAAAACACATATCAATGACATTTGTATTCCAGATCCGTGTTTTGTTCCTATTCTGCTTGCCGATTTTGGTCCTCTTTGGTGCATGCTAAACTCTTCTCGTAGCTAAGTGGTACTACCAGCTAACACAGTCTCATGAATTTAGTGTTGAGAATAGTCAAGTAAGTGGGGAATGTGAAGTAGCTAATGACGTCCAAACAAGATGGTTGACACTGGTGTGGAAACTGATGCGAAGTTGTATTCTTCTGTATTGATGACTTTGTTTGGTTTCTTTGTTTCCACTTGTTTACATTCTTTCTTGATTGTGTATCATCGCTATCTATCATGGTACTAGTCGTCTACCAGCTTATTATCTACCTTCACTCAGTTTCCCATGTTTTTAGTGACATGTATTCCAGAACAGGTATATGTTTCCAAATGCATTGCATTTTGTGGGTCATCTTTCACATTTTCTTCAAGTTGACTTGAATGATAAGTATGCCCAAAGTTCTCAACACTTATGAAAATATTGTATTGTCGGTGTACTCATGATGCTCCATGAGAGCAAACTTTCCTCTTGAGGTGTTTTGTTGCAGGTTGTATCTTATCTCTTTCATAATTTAGTGTATGTATTGCCCTGCTCTGGATGTGTTGCCCTGCTCTGGCATGTACAACTTAGTGTATGTATTTCCCTGCTCTGGTGTTGCCCTGCTCTGTATGTGTTGAGGCAGTTTCTTGAAATGGCTGGAGCATGGCCCAATCACTCCTGCACCTGTTTTTGTTTTTGGAATGGGATGGAAAGGGAAGAGTGTTTCTGGGGAATTCTGAGCATTTCTCGCACATTCTTTAATCCAATGAGAAGAGGATGTAAGGATTTGTTTGTTTTGTTTACTTGTTTTCTTGTGTTCATTCAAAAGAAATCTTGGACTTTGTGAAGAACAACAATGCTCAACACTGTGGAAGAGCAGGAGTTGGTGATCAGCAGCAACACCAATTTTGCTGCTGTTGTTGACCTAGAAAAGAGACACCACTTTGGGAGAGATCTGTTAACTGGATTGTAATTGTCAAGTTTCCTTTCCAATGATTAATGCAGTGCTGATGGGAAGAGACACCCTAGAACACCCACATTAATAGGACTATAGAGCAGGACTGATAACATGGCATGAACCTGTTCCTAAGCAAGGTTTGACAAGTTATTTCAAACGCTCCGAAAAGTTCAACAATAGCATCATCCATGTCCTATGTAAAATCAAATCTTCTTTTGTAATCTTCTCCAAATGGATCAGATTGTGGAGTTGAGTCTTGTTGTAGTAGAAGCCAGACATAGTCCCTTTTCTTGTTAACTAAGGTTCAGCTCTGGGACTAGATAGCCATGGTGGCTTATCATGTGTTGTTATAAGTAATGTATCCATTTTGCACACGCATGATTATATGATCCTTTCTGCATTTGTTATAATAAACTATCTGTTTCTGATGGTCTGAGGCACACCAGAAATAAATGAGGGTTGCATCTCATAGAGAGAGGGTCTGAGGCTCTCTGACCTTGCAAAATCCTGTGTCTAAAAGTACTGAACTTGTCAACAGAAGTTTTGCTCAGCATCCTCACTGGTTTTGTCCACAGTTTCTCCATTATTGTAGGGAACAATGTGGTGATGCCTGCTGTTGTGGACCCAATGCAAGTGCAAGTGCTGGCAGCACTACAGGCACTGCATGTCAGTATTAGTTTGATCACCCTCTCCACAAGTATTGACTCTGAATCTGCTTGTGCCCATTTCTGATCTGCAGAAACTTCTCCCACACCTGTTGTATAAGTCTTACATCTAAGGATACTCCATCTTGTTCTGGTTGTGCAACAGGTGATAGAACCAGAGGTTGAACCTGGAGCCATCTGTACTCAACAAGACTATGCATGCTGGTTGATTACAGGGAGTAGTATACTAGCTAGGTGTTGGAACTCCAGACAAATATGGAGCTTGAACTTGTTCATCATACTTACAAAGGGCAGATTCAATGTCATTGTTCTTATAGACATGAATCATTAGCTACAACAGTGGTGTAGATATTTCAAAGAATGTGTGTTGCGTTGCACTCTTGTTTTCAGATCATGTTGTGTGGTATTTTGGGAGGTCATCAAGTCAGTAAGCTTGTCCATTGTGTTCCATGTGCAGGAGCACTTCTAAAAGAGTCTTTCCTAGTATGTATATTGAAGACCTAACAGAACTACTTAGATTCAATGACATAACACGTGATGACCCGGATTTCACTTCCATTCAAGGTTAGTTTAGTTTACATGTGGCTGCAGTCTAGATCACATCAACAGGAATGCAATTCTCTGCAGTTTTTATTTGCGCATAAGTTATTGTATACACTGCCACTGGCTTTGCCAAGTTTGTTGTCAGTTTGTGTGTTGCATCGACTGGTTATGATTGTTCATCTCAAACTTGTTTTGCTTTTGAGCATCACCATCATGCGTATCAAGCTTAATGTAGGGATACACAGAGGTGTAGTTCAGTCTGCTTACCATCATCTTCAGATGACTTCTCCAGTTGTGAGATGCAGGATATTAGAGCTCAACATTTAGAAGTGTTATTGAGAATTTGTTTTCAAGGCTTGTCTTATAAATTACAATAAAAGACTTATAGAAATTTTTAGTGTCTGTGAAGGGCATGGATTGAAGGTTGATCCATCTGGTAACCTTTCTTTCTTCCGCTTTCATTTGCTTTACTTGAATCGAGGTCATAAAAGGAGCTAAATTACTTTCTGTGTATGTGTGGGATGTGAAGCAAATTTTGCAGAAGATTTGTGGGGGGTCATGATGGAGAATTTTTCTTCATATGTCCCACATGGAATTGAATAGACTGCAAAGAATGTCAAGAAGCCGGACTACCAGCATCACCAATAGTCCATGCAAAGAACAAACACCATCTTCAAAGTGATGAAAGCAATTGGCATCCCTCACGGCAATGGCTCTCCCAACTATTTTTGGAATGAGATTTGTGGAAAGTGTGGCAATCTTTGCAAACCCGCAGATTTTTTTCCTTATTCAAAGAGGAGTACCTACCAGGAGCTTTGTTGATGAACCCCGATGCAATAGCAAGTTTCTCACTGTGATGAAAAATGTCATGTTCTGTGCGATCTTTTGGGTACACATTTGATGTGTGTTATGGATTCTTCTTTCATTAGGCAACTATTATGTTCGAAAGAAGCTGTATAATTTTATTCAAAAGATCAATTTTAAATTGTGAATGGATTAAAATTTTAGATACAAATTCATGAAGATATTGAATATGTTTTGAGGACTCTTAAACCTTTGGAGAGTACTAAATGGAACTCAAAAAGAATGCTTTTGTACACACCAATCTTTCTTGAGATTGATGGGTATGTCAACCCTCCATTGAGGAGGGAACATCAACTAGTGTGAATAGAACTCTCGGCATCGCCAATAGTGACTACATCACCAGCACCAACAAAGAGATGCAAAACTTCATGACAAAAGAGTGTGCCTTGTAAAGTTTCTAATTCGATGAATCATAGTCTCTTTGAAATGATCACTCTAGAGGAGGTGTAACTTGCCATTGTTGTGCTATTAAGTGGTATAGCCTTTAGACATGATGGTTTTGCTCATGATAACATTGTTCCTTTGTTACTAAAGACTTTTACCCCTATGTTGGATGAGGGCATCATCCTTTGAATTTAAAAACAAAGGTGTTATTTACTTTAATCCCAAACTTGGCAACATTTACAAAGTGTTTGTCTAGCTTATTGGCTAAAAGGATAGGATTTAGATTCACTTATTAGGTAGATCATCCATCCTAATCGAACATGATTTGTGGCAAGTCACTATTTCCTTGATAATAACTTTTTAGCACAAGAAATGATGGAGTGGGTTGTGAAAACTAATAAGGATCTAATGCTACTATTTTTGTGATTTTGAAAAGGTTTTTTATTGAATTGAGTGGGGCTTTTCATTCACTACCTTGGAGAAGCTTGGGTTCAACAAAACTTGGATAAAGTGGGTATCCTCACTTTATGGTCTAGTTTTTTTGAGAGTAAAAATAAATGAATTCTTACACTCAACAAGACAAGGTTGCCCTTTGGCACGTTATCTTTTCATCCTTGCAACTAACATTTTAAGGTACGAATTGGAAAACCCAAGGTATGCAATCCAAGGCCTAATTCTTTCAAGTGATAAGATGTTTAGATATCAATCATTTGTTGATGATATAGCTTTGTATTGGCATGGAACAATGTTGAATTCAGATTTTCTAAATCTTTTGGTGCCAAAATAAACTAAGGCAAATTTGTTACAATCTAGGCAACAAATCAACCCAAAACTTGGGATTGGGGTCAAGGTGAAGGGTTAAATTGGATATTTGAAGGAAATTGTACCAAATACTTTGGAATTCAAGTAGGTTTTTGACTTCCACTAGAAGCTAGTTTTGGCAAACTCTAGTTTTGGCAAACTCACGATATCTTTGAAAGCAAAACTCATTGTTTGGTCAAGTTGCAAGTTCTCTTTGGTGGACAAGACCCTAGTGGTTAATTAAGTCATTTTGGCCTTAATTTGGTATATTGTAGCTTGTTAGACCCTTAACCTAAGAATGTCTGATTAATCACACAATATGGTTTGAAATTTTATTTGGGAAAAGGATGCAAAAAGGCTTAGGGCTAAAATCGAATGGGACTTTTTTTATCATGGTCATGAGTTGTGGAGGTCTTGGCAACATTGATTTCAAGGATAAGTAAATGTTCTTTTTGGTTAACCTCATGGTAAGGGGTTTATCTCTAAGTGGGGGAACCTTGAAAATATGTATTACATCATACAGCTAGACAAGCCAAACGTCTTAGATCAAATTATGTTGCAATGTTAACCAATACCATATACATGGCCAACTTTGGCACAAGTTATATTATTTCTCGTTTCACTAAATTTTTCCAAAAAAAAGTATTTTATGTTGAAAATTTTGAAAATTCAATCAAGGCAATTTGAACCCATGCCATGTCTAGCAAAGTATCATAAACTTTGATCAATTTAACTGAAAGTGCAATTGGAAACTTGTAAGAAATTTGGTGATTTTATTGTATTTAATCCTTATATGTCAAAATTTTCAAAATATAAAATTCAAATGCCAAATCAAAAATGTCAAATTATATTAATTATTTATCACATTAGTGCCAAAATTACCAAAATACTATGTTATCAATTGGATATTTGGTGTTGCAAAATGTAACAAGCTTTTTTTTTCTTTTTGGGAGTATATTATGGGGGCTTAATCAAATCTACCAATGTAAAGGTAGTTGAAATCATGAAACAACCTCTTTTTGGAAACTCTCTCATTTGCAATAAATTAAACTTGTTGTTAGTTATTGAATCCATAAATAAAGGGCAAGTGTTTGCAAAGGTGGGCTATACCATAATTTAGGCACTTTAATAACATGGTGAAATCATGGTTAAAGGAGCCAAGGGTGTTAAAGTAAAAGTCCTTTTCCAAAGACTACACATGACACATGTCATTTCTACGTTAGTTTATAACTTAAAATTATGTATTTCAAATACCCCATTTAACACTACATTTTAAATATAAATATATTTTGATTAAAATTTGATTTTATATCATGTATATTATGCATTCATGCCCTTTATCACACATATATGAACAACTTTAATTAAAGCCACATTTTCAAAATCCATAATTGGAAAGGTTTCAAATATTTACATGTCCCACATTACTTTTCCAACATTTAAGTGTACATTAAGATTTTGTTATTAATCCTCTGGGACATCATGTGCTTTTGATGTTAGGGATTGGATGTGTCAAATTGGGGAATAGGCATGCCTTTCACCCATCTAGGTCTACCAAATCAATTTTATTTTTACAAATTTTATGGTTTGCTCTTGCGTTGATATGATGATTTAAATTGTCTTATGAAAACAAACCAACATGAGGTCTTGTTGCTTTCTTACAACCTTAATCTTTCTCAAGTGATGATGTAGAATCAAATTGGTCCCTTTCAAAGTACTTTTTGTTGATTTTCCCATCAAACCTAAAACATTGCTCTAGTTTTTTTACTTAAGGTGTGTGGAAAGCTTGCCTTGGAACCTAATTGAATGTCACTAATTGTTTATTGCACATTTGGGAGATGATTTTTTTTGGCTAAACATCTAATAGAAATTATATCTTTTAGAAATGAAAGGGTTTCGAAGACCTAGCTCTATTGTCCTTTATCAAACAACTCAATTTTGGTGAGGACGTTTCTTGCCAAACTATTCAATGGATTTGGCACAATGCAAGACCTCATAAAGTTACCACTTTAATTTGGTGTGACGCCAAATGGTGTTCATATTTTTATTTTTTTTGAATTGATAATGTTGTATAGTTATGAATCATTACTTTGTTTTAGTTTATGGGTGTTAGCTCCAATTGTGGTAATGAAGGAAGATCTATTATTTCTACATGACGACAAACAATTATTAAAACATGATTCTTGCTAAGGAAGCTTGGAGTAGAAACTTTTGTAAGTAATTGTGAAGATTTATGAAGAGGTGAGATTGCAAGTGGAGATGTGTGTGCATAAGAATGACTAATGGCTAATAGTTATGGAAAAGAGGTAGAATATCCTTGGTCATGAAAGATATCCCAATGTAATCAACTTGTAAGTCATTAAGTTTCTAAAAAAGGGAATGTTTATTTTGAAAGAAAGGGTGCAATTGAAGAAAAATTAGAATTATTGTTTTTAAAAGTTGATTGAAGAATGGTAGTAAAGTAATGTTTATAATCAAAAGCTTGGGACCTTTCTAGTGTGAACAATTTTATAACTTTTGTTGAATACCTACCACTTATAAAAGGCATGTTAGTCATTTAATTAGTTAACAATGTTGGATGGAGGTCTATTCAGGTAAGGTATGCTTGTTGTTGTGCAATCTTTTGCAGTTTATTTGAAAGATTTACATTGATAGAAAACATCAATAATTAAGGCAATTTGATGATTTTACCCTGTTAATAGAAATCCACATCCTTCATTTTTGGTTACATTAGTTAACCCTCAACAATGGATTCTTAATGCAATCTTGACTCGGGTATATAAATCTCGAGCTTTGACCCCATTTGCACAATTTGCAACTTGTAGCTACTAAAAACCTTGCAACACTACCTTATGGCCCCATGAGAAACATTGCTTAGCAAGCTTTTCACAAGGTTTGGGTCAATTGGGGGTGCTCCAAGCTCCCTAATTGGTTATTGGCTTCACATCATACTTTGCTTGACATCGAAAATTCAACTTAAACTAGTGGCTTAGTTAACATTTGAATATATTTAAATTGTTAGAAACAACCAAAATTCCCATTGAACCAAAAAAAAAATTCAACTTTTTTGGTAGCTTAAATTGGTGATCATTCCTAACAAAATCAAGCCAATTTTGAAAACCATCCTAATGAAAAACTTAGGCAATTGTTGTTTAAAAGTTTATAAAAACTAGGTGATATGAATCATCATGAAGCATTTCAAGAAGATTTCCTACTATATTTGGAAAACACCTTATAACTATCAATATCCTTACTACAAAAAAAGAGTAAACTTATGTTTACTCTTTAAAAATGAAACAAATCTTACCCATTTAATGACCCTCTTCCTATGCACCATGATCTATATATGTTTGATTCATAATAACATTTGCCTCGTGCTTTAGGATGGGTAAAGCTCAGGATGGGTAAAGCTCACTAATGTGGGACATTCCCAAAATGTGATGCCAAACTTACCATCACCCTAAGCCCCTTATTTTGGAAAGTCATACAACCCGGGTCTTTATAGAAAATGTCAAAACAACAAAATCATGTAACACAATCACTTAGTCACTAGTATCAATCGTACATAGAAAGGTACCCAAGTAGTGATTAAAAATAGGTTCCTAGTGATCCATTTGACTAATCTATTCATCTTAAAACATTTCATCACAAAACAAGATATTATCATGACATGAACTTTATGCTTTTACAATATTTTTAGGTTTCATTTGAAGCTATAACAAATTGTAGAATTGGATATGTGAACAATCCCTATCTTGGGGGAATGTTAGAAAGTTGAACTTGAAAATGTGTAAGAATGAAGTTATGAATGGGAATGGAGACCAAGGAGTGGTGTATATCCCCATTTCCATGCTAGTAAGGAGGGATTTGTGCAAATATGTATATAAGGAATTCTTTGATCAAGTTGGGGGGAGGTTGAGAGAGAGCTACCCATTTAATCTTGTTCAAAAAATGCTTACAACATGTTGAGAGGTTGGGATAAGCTTGAATTGGAAATATGTAGTTTTGGGTTGCAAAAGGGGGGCACTATGTAAGGACAATATGTCCAAGGAGGAGTTGTTAGTGGACCCACACAAGAATGAGGCCATCAAGCAAACAACCCCATCTTGGACACCAAGGAACTTTTGTCTTTCCTTGGCATGGGGAATTCTACCAACCTTATATAAACACTTTGCAATAATAAAAGAGCCATTAAAACACTTGCTCAAGAAAACATAATGTTACCATTGGACAACCAAATGTTAGGTTGCATTTTGAGAGTTGTAAAAGTTACATTTACTCAAGGCCCTATTTTCACCTCTCTTGATTGGACAAGAAAAATTGCATGTTCATACAAACGCATTTGGAAAAGTTATAGGAGCAATTGTAGCACAAACTATGAGCATAAGATTGACCTTCCTATACATTAGGTCATTCAATGATAAACAATGTCGAGAAGAATTATGTACTACAACATAGAGGTTGAACCTCACCACGACATATACCATCAATAAATTTAAACATTATGTCTTGGCCAAACATTTTGTCTTTTATGTGGACCATTGAGCCATGCTTCTCATATGGTCACATGATATGGTAATTGTTGTCATTGTTGGAATTTGATTTCAAGGTGATCTTTAAACTCAGAAGATATCATACAATCTTGACTTACTTATCTAGGTTGGAAGGAGGGGACAAACCCAACCCCAAAGAAGGAGAAGACAATATCATGGGAATGGTATGTTTAACCCTAAACATCAAGGCAAATCAAATTGGTCTACTTTTCAATGTTGTTTTGTCTTTCTTTGACATTTAGGGGTTAGTAGAGAAGGATTGAACTAGTCTTCTCCAACATTATTTGGAGAGTAGCACCATCCTTACCTCTTTGGATAGAAGTTAAAGGAGTTAAAACATTTAACATCCTCATGAATTTTGTGGGTGCCATATTGCCATTGCAATGCCTTGCATGGCACTCACATGGTTTTGCTACAAGATTTTAATAATGTCAACATGATAAGTGGGCCAAATAAACTAGAACACCACAACAACTTAATAGATGGAACTAGGCTATTGGTAGGTACCTAACCTATGTCTTGAATGATTGTGGGTTCAAAACTAATGAACACAAAATTGTCCTAGTAGAGCAATTGCATGAGAGTTCCATTGGGGGAACATTTTGGTCTTGATATTATTCAGAAGAAGGTTCTAGTAGCACATTATTGGTTGTTTTTCCTTACACATGTGGACATGTGATGACACTATTATAGTTGTGATATTTGTTATATAACAAGCCCGGCCACAATGAACCAGCACCCACCAGCACACCATCCACTGGATGCATGTTATTACTCAGTTGTGAATGAACCACAACTGATTTAACATTTGGTTTCACCTTGGTAACCCAATTCTATAGCAAATAGGTCTCGTATATAGATAGATAGGTAGGAAAATAGGTAATCACAAGGGCAATCAGATGGTTTATAGTTTATACATGGGTAAGGGCTGTGTTTACTACCTACCTACTAACAACCTACTTGTGGGTTGTTAGTGGTAGGTAGGTTGAAAAAAAGAGAAAGAAGCAACCAAGCTAACCATCATGGTTACCTAGCTAGGATTTTTCGAAAAAAAATTCCATTTTTGTGAGGTTCAAATTTTCCAAAAACAATTTTTCCTTTATTTTATTTTATTTTTCCGTAAGGTAAGGAACTTTTCTAAGGATCTTCCTGGGAAAAGTTTCCTTCCCTTATACAAAAAAGTACTTAGGTAACAAGTCAAGGGTTTCACCAAAATAAAAGGAATACAAAACATGATTAACATTGCAATTTCCCACATGACTTCCCGCAAATTAATCTAAACTGAACTAATTACAATTATATTACATGACGTTTATCATGAATGCTACTAGTAACACATCGTCGTCCTGGTGAGTAAGCAATAATGGATCATAATCATGGCGAGTGAGCAGCAACATTGCCAAAGAGCTTAAGAATTAGCCTTGGTAAAATGCTAGAACCAATGAACATTAACCCAACAGTTACTTACCTACCTACCTACCTACCTACGAGAAGTTTGAATCAAGTTATATACAGATATCATACATGTATATATATATACAGAAGTTGTTGTATAGAGTTATATACAGAACACTGGCTAGATGTAATGAAAAGATCTCAAAACTATTGCAAATTCATGCTAAAGAATAATTGTAGGTATCTCTTTTAGCAACTCAGAATCAGCTCAACAACTTCTCAAAATCTCTGGGGAGCGTAGTCTACACCCCCCCACCCAACTCCGGGTTTCAAGAGAGTTGCTTGCTTTCTTTCTTTCTTTCTTCTGTACACTATATAATATTCAAGCAAAACATGAAATTGACCAACTTGGGTGAACATCAATAATCTTGGAATGCTTCTTGCCTAGTAATCAAGGTGGAAGCTCTTTGAGTGACTCTGCTTCTTTGTTTTGGGTGGTTGTTGTTGTTGGGGGAGACGAATCAAGTTATAAGCCTGTGCACCTGCTACAGCTCCAACAACGGGACCTACAATATACACCCATATTCCCTCATAATTCCCTGAAGCAACAGCAGGTCCTATGGACCTTGCTGGATTCATTGAAGCACCAGAGATTGACCTGCCACAAAAAAGAAGAAAAGGTTCCATTCAAATCTTTGATTCAAGGTTTCCTCAAATTTTAGACTTGCATAACATGGTTTCAAGAGAGCTCAAATGTCAATTGATTGATCATTCCTGGTCCTGCTCAATAGAAAACAGCTATTGTGACTAGTTCTTAAATGTAGGAGGGATGCTCACATCATCTTGGGTGATGGGTGATTGTCATTTCTCACAGCAACAATGCAGAAATTATATATGATGCATGAGAGAGAAGAGTAACAAACCCACCCAGCCATGAGACCATTGAGTGCAACTGCAGACCCAACCGCAATTCCTGCCAACTCTCCACACTGTCATTCATTCCCACATGTCAAAGTTTTCAAATTGAAAACAGTCTTAAATTCACCAGAAATGATCATCATCCTCAGTGCAGCATTCATTCTGTCAACATCTCTCAATGCTTACAAGATCATCGCTAACAACAATTGGGTTGATGAATTCATGAGCATGCAAACATGTTGCAAATTTTTTTGTCTTAGATTGATGCACTGTGACAAACTGTTGAAAGCATGTGTGTTAGAGATAACTGCTTCTTTACTGAACACTTCTACCTGATCTTCCTGAGCTAATAGGAAACCCACATTGTGTGCCCTCTGACGGGCACTCAGAATAAGATTGAGATGGCAGAAGAGAGGTTTATTGAACATGAAGCCTTCTGGCAAGAATTATTCAAGGATTCCAAATGAGATGGAGATGGGCTCGGGAGGTGTTGATCATGCAGCCTCTCTCCCCTCAAGAATTTGAGGATTCAAAAAAAGATTGAGACATGGCAGGGAGGTATTGATCACAAAGCCTTCCTTCCAGCACAAGTAAAATTCAAGCATTCAAAGAAGATTGAGATGGCAGCCTGGAGGTATCGATCACAAAGCCTCCTGGCAGTGCAAGAATGCAAGGATGCAAAGAAATTTATTGAGATCATGGCAGGGAGTTATAAATCAATCAATCAAGTGCAAAAAGCACCATGTGGGGAGGGCTTACTTACAGCACGGTTGTCGGTAGCAACAGCAGCCACAACAAACATGAGGATGAAGGTGGTGATGATCTCGAGCAAGAGTGACTGTGCATCACTGCCAACAGGAAGAGTAGCGCCCTCATTTGCTTCAGGATTCAAAATGAGGCGCAAAGCAAATGCTGAAGCAATTGCACCTAAAACTTGAGCACAAATGTAAGCTGGAACCTGCAGGCAGACAGACACACACCACAACCCAAGAAACAAACAATGAACCAGTGCAGCGCAGGTCTTCTTCTTCTTCTGCTTCATTACTGTGGCAAGCATTCTTTTAGATGAAGAGAAGCTAAACTCTGAGGATTCAGAGAAGAAGAAAAGTTTTCAAAGAAGATGATGAAGAGGAAGTTGTACCTGGGTCCAGGGGAAGTGCTGCATGGTTGCAAATGCAATAGTGATGGCAGGATTCATATGAGCTCCGGAGATGTGACCCACTGCTTGAATCATTATCATGATCACAAGGCCAAATGCCAGCGATACTCCCACATGGGTCACTTCACCATGGCTCTTGGCATCAGCCATGGCAGCCCCACATCCTGAGAACACCAAAATGAAGGTGCTAATCACCTCAGCTCCAATCTGAGAAAAGAAGGAAAAAAAGATACAATGAAGAAGAATCAAACAAACCCATTAGTAAGAAGCTTGAAGAAGATCAAACAAACCCACTAGCAAACAAACAAACCCATTAGCAAGCATGCAAGCAAGCAGGCAACACTCAGATTGTTGTTGCAACACTAGGAGAGGATTCATGTTTTGGGTCTGTCTGTGAGAGATTTGTGAGACTCTTACCATGTGTGAGAAAGATGTGGGAGGCCAGTGGGCATGTACCCATGAGGAGCAGGAGGAGGAGGAGCAGCAGCAGTGAGCTTCCTCGACCAGCCGTGAAGCTTCATCGATATATGGAACTGGAGGCATGTCCAGATCGTCGCTGCTGCTAACAACATGTGAATGATCCTGCCTAGCAACCTGGGAAGCAGCAGCAGCTCGTAGTGATGTTGTTGCATGGCTGCTCCTGTGGAGATCGATGTCATCAGACAATTGGGCCGCCAAGGGCATACGAACCTCGATTTCTGTCATTCTTTCTTCTGCACTGCAAACAGATCTCTCTGCTTCCTCTCGCAAATTTGTAACACAAAAAACTGCAAAATCCACAAGAAGAGTAGACCACCCATACACTCATTCGGTACTCCTCCCATTGATCGACAGTCTATCTCTTTCTCTTTCTCACGAGGAGTACCGGCTTCCTTCGATAAACGGCCACAGAGTTACAATTCGCATTTGTTTCTGATGCGACCCACCATTGTTCCGTCTCCTCCAGTAGCGACAACCCATGCGAGAGAAGAGAAACCGAAAGCCAGGAGAGAAAGGCAGGGAGGCATACAGGTTTTACGCATTTTGAATTTCTCAGTGAGGATGGATTACACTACTACTGTGGCATCCATTATGGGGCCTGCTGCCGATCCTCCCACTCTTACCATGGGCAGCGAGCAAGCAACCATGGTCCCAGTTTTTTTCTGTCCTCCCTCCCACTCTTGCTTTGTGTTGTTGTCACTGACAGAGAAGAAAACCCACCTATGAAGAAGACGACTTGCAAAGTAGAGAAAAGAGAAGAAAAACTTCTGTAGGAAGGCCGTTGGTAGGAGGAGAAATGGTGGGTGTCTGGGCCCTCCTCCATAGAAGTTGCACATGGGTTGCAGGCAAGAAGAAGAGTTTGTGATTTTGCTGCTGGTGCATGCAGGACGACGACATCTTCAGCAGCAGCAGCAAGAAGAGCATCAAATCATCATCCTGAAGAGCGAGAAGAAGCTCAATGCCTTATGATGGGAATCACTTGTGGGTACAGTCCAAAACCCTTGAACATGAAAATGTCTCAAAGATGTGTGAAGAATCTCTCACAAGTGGTGTGCAGTTTTTTTACCATCTTTGTGAGTGCGTGTACCATTTTCTTTGAATCTTTTTCTATCAATGCATTGCTTGTCACTTCCATGACAGGTCTGAATTCTCTGGTGTACTCTTTTAGGACTGACAGGATGAGGCTGCCATTCCAATTGCAGAGCCTTCAAATGAGACAGAGCTTGTTGGTTTGAGTAGGAACTGGCAATCATCTATCTAGCTTTCTTGTGGCAGGATTGTTTCAGTTGCAGCCATCTCATTACTACTAGTGATGCTGAATGATGATGGAATTATGTGTTTTGTTGTTACTTTGTGTTACTCATGTTTTTGCTACCAACAACAGTATCAACTTTCTGAAGTAAAGAAAGAGAGAGTGAATGTGAGAAGCTGCTGGAACAGATGATAATAAAATGCAAACGAAAGACTCCGACTCAAATTCTCTCTTGTAGGTTTTTTGAGCCACACAAGAGAGCAAAACTGGTTCACTTCATGCAAATCACCCTGCATGAAAAAAAAGGTATGTTCAGAACTTCACTTATGTCCATTCTGCAATAACATCAGCTGGGTTCACCGACACACCCAAAATAAAGACCAGAAACACACACCAAGTGCATAACTTTCTATGTGGGAAAGAATTCTGCTTCATGCTTGGACAAAGAGTTTCCACAGATTCAGATTCTGGATTTTAGATTGGAACAGTTTTACCAATGGACTCAGCACCAAGTGCGAAGTTAGTAGTGCAAAGTTGATCTGTCTGGTGGGACTTTTGGGTATTGAATATTAGGTAGCAGTTTGCATCCATTTTGCTGCTTGTGTGCTAGTGTTGGCCACTACATACTTGAATCCATTACCTTGGCAACAAACAAGTCACACTGAAAGAGTTGTTGGAAAAACCTTTGGAAACAAACAAAAGGAGGTTTGTACCTTTTCCACCCACCATAAAACCAAGGTATCTATCAGTTGGTGATGGGCACACTTGCATCTTCTTGGTTTCAACCCAGTGCCTGTTTTTGCTTTGCTTTGCCTGCCTGCCTGCCTGCCTTCCCTCTTTCTTGCCTGAGCCTCTCTCACAAACACCCACAAATATCTCATGCAGAAATCACATGCTCCTTGCTCCTTCTTCACAAGTGCACCCAAATCCAACAAGGGGTGTGTCACACTGTAGCCTTGCCATTTACATTAAAAAGTATCTTAAGGCAAAAGAAGAGTTATGGAAACTCAAATACTTCACCATGCAAACATATAATCTTCAAAACATCCCTCCACAAGAAACCAAAATCCTTCAAGATATTATAACTCTGTAACTAATCTCAAGTTTCAACACAAGCCAAAATATCATGTTTCAAAAGTCCTCATATAAAAATAGACCTATTATTATTACCTAGGGGCCAAAATCCCTTAAGCTACTATACTCTTTAATGAATCTAAACACAATAGCAGAATTCGAGAGTAATTATAGTAGTTGTACAGGTAGGCAAGACCAACAAAACACTTTGTAGGGGTGAAGTCTTTGCTGCCTCTTCCGAACAAACACAAAACAAAAACTTGCAAAGAAATCATTGGGATTAATTCGCTTTCAACACTCAATATTCCTCTACAAAGCACATATCCTTCCTCTAGTTTTCTTTATTTAATGTCCACAAAAATTTGAGGCTATACAAACAAAACTCCAAATCTTTCAAAGGTTGAGAAAAAAAGAAAAAGGAGAGAAGAGATTTGTTGTTCTGGCAAACAAACAATCAGTACACACACAAAGAGGGTTTTGTTTTTTTTTAAATTTATAAATAAAAAATTCCCATCTGGTGAATTATTAAGATGCTTAATTAATTAATTAATTAAAAGAAGTGCTGAATTAAGTGGAGCTGCAAGGTGACTGCCTACCTATCTGTTTTTGTCTGTGTAAATAATTAATTGTCTCTGTCTCTGATCAGAAGAACCAAGAGTGCTTACAGAAGGAAATGAAAGAACCAAAGAACCAATGTAACCCAACAAGCTTGATCTGAATTTTGCCTTGTGATATTAAAGTTATCCATAAAGTCAGGCGATTAGGAGGCGAGAACGGCCAGTTTCCGCATAATAGGGCATCAAATGTGTAACTGGGAATGAAATAACTGGGACCTAAACTAGTTTTTCCACCAATTTTGGTGGTAAACTGAGTTTGATCCCCTCTTTCTCCTGAGTGCCTCCACTGCCGCTACATACCTATATTTTCACTGCTTCTACCAGTACAACTACTATAATTACTCTCGAACCTTGTGCATTAAACCATGAGCTTCAGCATTTCATATTGAGATTCAATAAAATTTCCTTACTTTGCGGATACCGCTGAAAGAGGCGATAGGGGGTGAAGGAGACCATGACTTTATGGATAACTATATTATCCAATATTGTTTGCCCACATACCTTTGGTTGAATTGTATATAAACCAGCTAGTTACATTGTGTTTTCTCACAAGCCGACTGCTCAGTGCACAGCGAACTATTCTTTTACCTTTTACTAAAGAATACAATGCACAGGGTACAGAGATTGGCATATCCCAAGTTTTTGGCTGCCTCTAATGAGGTCCACTAATAATGCCAAATAGGTTCTTTTTCTTTTTCTTTCTTTACATTTCAGTTTTAGGGTTGGATGCTAGGGTTTAATGCACTGTTGGTTCTGGACTATCTGTTTTAAGTACTGAATAATGTGTGTGTTGTTGTTCCGTTGGTTCTTTTTAATTAATGATTTTTGAAATGTTCGAATTATGTTATCGTGTTTGATCTAAATGATGTTTGATGATTTTTAAAACTTTTTTTTTTATTGAACGCTAGAATTCTGAGTTGTGTTGTTAAACCTTCGGATGACTGAACGGGAATGAATTCCAAACTTTAAAACTAGTTATGTGTAAAATTCGAATAATATTCTATTCCAAAATAGTATTCTCAAAATCTGATTGGCTAAAAAATCCAAGCAAAAGAGAAATCCATAAATTCACAGTGTCTTCACCTTGTCTTTGGGCCTCCTTTTGCGCCTAACCTGTTCTTTTAGTGGTATCCGTGAAGTAAGGAAATTTTATTAAATCTCAGTATGAAATGCTGAAACTCAGCATTTGATGCACACGGTTTAAGAGTAATTATAGAAGCTTTACACGTTGGAGTAGTGAAAATAACAACAGGTCGTCCTTTATTGCTTAAATCCCTCTTGGGATGGTCACTACTGACCCTCTAGCAGAAAATTGAAAAAAGAAAAAGAAAACCCAAGTAGTGTATTCTATGATTATATTCCAAGTAGTGTTCTAATGAATTTTTTGATGTATGTTTTGTGTTGTTTTGTTTTTAGTTCCAAATTTCACATTGGTGCTTTCTTTTGAATTATCCAAACTTTGATGCAACATATATACCATACCCATATAGCAGGGTCGTCATTCATGTTGAAACAAATTATTATTATTTTTGGAAATTAAGGTTTGTCTCGCCAACCAAAAATTAATATAGTGAAGTTCGGTTTAGAATTTTTTTAGAATAAAAAAATTGAGTGTGATACTTGAGTAAAAAAGGGAATAAAAATGGTATGACCCACCTTTTTTGGGGGGCAAAGTTTCACTACTTGGTGACTGAAAAAACCAGCTGCCATCAAATCGTAGAAATGTTTTTTTGGGGGAAAAAAAAAGGCCCAAAGTATAGCCATATTTCAAGAGGGGGAAAGGTTGAAATCGCCAATTTTATACACCATAGCTTCTAGTATGTTGCTAGAATAGGGGCAGGGGTTCAAAAACAATTCCACATGAATAGAGAATCACTCACAACATGTTTCTTCACAATTGGTCCCCCACCAATGTGGGTTGCTCTTGTATTATACATATACTAGTGTGGCCTGTGCCATTAGCCCAAGTGTTACCACGTCTTCAACTGATTTTTCCTTCCAAAACCTGGTTTTTTGGAATTTATTTGAATTTTCAGCAGCAGAAATCAATTAAAAATCAGTACCTCCCACATTCTGAATCCAAATCTTACCAAATAATTTCCAATAAATCCTGCTCGTCAAGATCTTTCCAACAACACCAAAAGGCACATTCCAATTCCTCCGAAATTTTCAGGTACAGTTTAATTTAATTTTCAGTGAAGAAATTATTCAATATTCAAAAGCTTTTGCACCGCCAGTCCAAACATCATGGAACCAAGCCCCATGCACCCCTCCTCATCAAGAGCTTTCCAAAGACACCAAGAACACAATCTGAAGCATCCCAGATCTTTGAATCTCATAACTACAAAACAAAACAAAACAAACTACCTTAGAACATGATCTGAAGCATGCCAGTTCGTTGAATCTCATAACTACAAAACAAAACAAACTACCTTAGAACACGATCTCAAGCATCCCAGTTCTGTGAATCTCATAACTACAAAACAGAACAAACTACCTTCCTTCATAGATAGATTCTCATTGTTGCTCCCTGTTTTTGATTGGCCAATCATAATTGATTGGTCCATGTGTTTTGCTATTAGTAGTCTCCCACTATTTGCAGTGCCAGTTTTAGAGTACTGGGTGGGACTGAAAAAAAGTAAATAACTAGACTTGAATGTGAGAAATATTTTTGCAGGGTCACATAGTTTGTAGTGAGCTGGGATGGGGATGTTTGTAGAGTTGAGGCAATTATACCAGCCTTGTTACAGTCTTATGTCAATCTCCATATTAGTATCAGTCGATGAGATGGAGATTCAAAACACTTGTTTGCAAAATCTTGGGTTCTCTATTCTTCCTTTGCTTTAACACATTGAATCCAATTTGTGTAATCATCATCTTTTGGGTATAGTCCTTTCAACAGCTTTTGTTGTTGTTCTTGCAACACCAAATTGAACATTTACATTGGGGTTTAATCTTTCACTACCTGATTAATATTATGGTCGTTTAGTTCCTTAATTTAAAAAAAAATTATTGGCAAAATTTCATAAAGATTATCGTTTGCGTTTTCCTCTTCTTCTCTCAAGTCTTCTTTAGAATGGGAATCATTAGTACAATTGGCAAAATCAGGAAAGGTTGATGTGGAATCCCATGCAAGTCCTTCATCCACACACTATTATCCTAAGCTCATCTTGTTGAAATCCTTTCTTATCTGGTCATGTCCTAAAACTTCTAGTTTTGATATCCTATGAAACATATTGACCACATTGAGGGGTGGAATTTCGATTGTTATACCAGGTCTATTCCAAACTTGTATAACTCCCTTCTCAACATTTACAACCACTCCAATCTTCATAAGAAAGTCCAACCCCAATACTAAATCATAGTTGTGATTGTTTGACCAAAAAGATCATTTGGCAAACCACCTTACCAACTATGACTGGGATATCAATGATCCTTCCCAAGGCTTGAATGATTATTCCTTATGTAATTTTGTATGTCTCATGACCTGAAACCAAATGCATTATGTTGAATTTTCTTACCACATTGGTTGTTGTGACTGACATTGATGCACTGGTACCAACCAAGCTTTCAATCAATGTTCGATTGATTTCAACCACTAGATGGAAAGTTTTGTTGTGATGCACTTTGTTGATGCAGACTTGTTTAATTGTAGGGGTGTCCATGACAATAGCTACTTCTGTATGAGTTGTTTCAACATCCTTTTTATTTCTAACTAGTTTCATTAAACCTTCAAGGTATTCCAGCTCCCCATGAATAATGAGGATGGTTTCATGGGTGTTAAAGAGATCTTCCCTTTAACTAAATGTGACAGTATCTTAGATTTGATGTTTCCATATGTCCCAAGGTGTCCAGATTCTCTATTTTCTCCTCATGTATTTCTTTTGTCTTTGCTTTAGATGTGGATGCTTATACATGCATCCTACGTTTTGGCATTTTAACTCTAGAGAAAACATTATGTTTTCCTCCACATAGCCAACTTAATTTAGTCAATGTAGTTTACTCATCATTGGTTAACATTTATAGGAAATTTGCAAAAATGGATGGGCCTTTGTGATTCTTTTTCCTATATCTATCTTTTGTGTGCCCCATGCCCGAACAAAAATAACACTTAAAACCACAATTATCTATTTTATGCCTCCCACCACATTTGGCACACCTTGGCCTTAAATCAATGAACCTAGGGCATGTAGATGCGACATGTTCTTTTGATTTGCAAAGTGGGCATTGGATGATGTTGGTCATTCCTAAACTAGGTCCTTTATTGCCATTTGTTCCTTGCCTAAAATAATTAACCAAAGTTTCATTGAGCACCTGTAATTGCTTATTAGTATTGGTTTCTCCTAGTGCTAATTCCTCCTCCCTCTCTTCATGTGGACATTCATATGGTTTTCTCCTATCTCTCCCAACAATTTTTCCACTTTTACAACATCTAATAGGAGTTCATCCATGTCTTGATATGTGCAAACCACTAGCAACTTCCTCAATTCTAGTCATAGTTTGGCTAGAAACCATCTTTGCCTTTCTGCATCCAAAATGCAGCCTTGGACCAAAAGCCTTTCCAATCTATCATAATACAATTGAACCCTTTGCCTAAATTCTTTATGCACCGCATCCATCTTGGTTTTTAACCCATCTTCATCATATACCCCATACTTTAAATGTAGTAGTGATTATAAAGCCCTCTAATCTTCATGTGGTGGGTCAAGTTGATAGTACTAGTCTCAATCCTTCCCTTTTAGGTTGAACTTGGCAATTTTGAAGAGCTTATCTTCATCCAACTCCCTAACCTCTACAGCCATTTGAAGCCTTTTTGTCCAATCAAAAATTTCCTCCATGTCCTTGCCCCAAAAGAGTTCATCCATACCTTTTGGATTAGTCATCCTATCAACTGAAGGTTTTCAACAAATACACCTTGTCAATATTTTAATTCCCTATTTCCACCTCTTTTTCCTTTTCCTCCTATTCAACAAACTATAATCTATTGCTACCTATTCTTATGTACTCCATATCACTTCTACTAACATATCTCCAAAAGAATCAACCATAAATATCAGTGCAATATAACCAACATATCATATGTGAACCTTTTCCATAACTAGAAATTCTCAAAATGTGGTTTCCCTTCTTGGTCCTATCATCTAATTTTGATTTGTAAAATTGTGAACAACAATTTTTTATACCAATATGTATTGGAATCCAAATATGTCTTACCTTAGGCATTGTAGTAATTTTTTCCCTAATTACTCGTTGAATTTCAAAATGTTTCAAAAGGCCAAAAACTTGTGAAATAAAACCTAGTTTCTAAACTCTGTAAAAAGGACCATTATCGCCCATTAACATCTAAACTGGTCTTCAACCAAATAATTGTTTTCATAAAGAAACTAACATGTATAACTCCTACTACAATATCTTTGACTTCCACAATTGTTGCATCAAACCCTACTATTATGATGCTTGCAAATCTTGTAACCCTCAAAACTATTATCCTTGTACTTGGTTCTGTTGGAAACTCCAATTCATCAAAAGCAAAAACCCTAAATTGGATTCTTCTATTCACGGCTCATCATTAACATCGTTAGTCAATCTATGCAAAAAAAATAATCATTTTGTCTTCCTTCAACCATGGGACTAAATAGGTTATAACCTTAAATGGCATATGACTATTCATTTGCACTCTCTAGTTGCCATTTAATACCTTGATTTGACTTTACACAAAGTCTCCAATTGATGGGTTTGGATGTACCTCCACCAAAATCTAACTTTAGAATTATGTCTCCATCCTGGAATAACTTTTCAATTCCTGGTATGAAAAATATGATAAAGCAATTTGGAGAAGCATATCCCTTAGGTATCCAAATATCCCCAACCTTGGGGATCTCAGATTTTTCCTCAAACCTTGAAATAATGACACTAGCGAAAATAGGTAGTGAAAAAGAACCTACATTAGAATTATGCAACTCTATTCCATTTTCTAGCTTTATCACGTATTTTGATCCATACTTGTGCATGTGTATCAAACATTCTATGATTGATTTTGACCACAAGATCTCCAATCAATGCTTCCTTTCGATCTATCCCCATAATGTTCACTATCCTAAAACCATGCAGCCACAATATTAAAGATCCTAAAGATGGATTTGGATCTATGCTTAGGCTGTCAAACCTACGGATAACCTATTGCTCAAATAATTCCCATGTAGTTAGAACTTGATCATGATCACTATTGCTACCATTTGACTTTTTTTTACATCTTAAAAACATACAACTATCAAATAGAAACTTCTACATTCATCATCCCAATCAAACCAACCTCACTTTGATACCAAATCATTGATCACAACATAATAATGTTTAAATGCATTAATACAATAAACCTTGAAAAAACATAACCAATGTAATAACATTGCATGTGCTTATAATTTAGTGACAAAATGACCCTAAAGACTTTGATGGATCAACACGCTTTGGATTTCCTTTTTTTGTGGACTATGATGGCCTTCCATTGGGTACCTTGACAACAAATAAATTTTGCAACTAATATTCCCATAATCCCAATAGAGATGTTGGTTTGGAAATGGTAAAGATACAGACAAGCAATGTTTGTAATGGCTTCTTCAATTTTTCCTAGGAACTTCCCACTACATAAAACTTATTTGAAGCTCCCAAACATTTAGGTATTCAATCTTTCCCATGTCCCCACAATTGTTTCAAACACATTCAACTTGAATAGGAACCCCACTAAGGCTAGTCCAAATAACCCCCTTGAACCTTTCATCATTTCCGTCCTAAAACTCTATTGACACACTAACTCTTAATGTTCTACACACTAGCAACGCAATGAAAATCTTAAAACAAACATGAGTAGCCTTAATAAAATAACAAGCTTCAGGCATTCCTCTTGCAAGCTTCAAAAGCGCAAAACAAAATTGAGATGAATTTAAGTTAGAAAACCAAAGTCCTTAGCTTTAATCCTTGTTAGATATATATCTCCTCCCTTCACCAAGTGCATCCTTCCTTCATTCAGCAATCTTGCCTCATCTTCATCACAAAACCAAAGTAAATCTAGGAAGCAATGTTCCACCATCAATTTCTGATCTGGGCATCACCATTCCATGAAAAACAACACACCAAATTCCATAACCTGCAGACAACAAAAACAAAAATAAATAGCAAAGACATCAAGAAGCAAAATGTGACTCCTTTAAAGTTCATGATCGTCAACTATCCCCTTTCTTGGCGTTTTCTGCCAATACATCCATCAACATAGAAAGTCATTCATTAGAGCAATTTCACCCCACTTGATTAGGTTAGGGCTTAATCATCCAAAAAATTTGATGACACAAATCCTGGTCACAATAACACATGAAGGCTTACCATTCAATTCAAGCATGATTTCTTTTCATATTTGGTTGTTCAAAAAATTGATACATATATTGCAAAACAATGTTCACATGTTGAGTTTCCCTATTTTGTAATGGGTTCACACTTGGGCCAATGGCACAGGCCACACTAGTATTTACTAACACAGAAGAAGCTTACTTTTTAATAAGTGACTTAACAGTTTAGCTTACTTAGTATGTACATTACTTAGTACGTACAAAACAAGCAACACATTACGTCTCCGCCATCGTATGTACGTCGTCGTCGTCGTCGTCACCTACCGAGCTCCCAGGGACGCAAGCAAGCCAGCGAGGAAGCTTGCACGAATGCAAAGCGGAGCGTGGAAGAAAGCGAAGAACGAGATGGGCGTGACGATGGCGGCAGCTGCAATCTCTCAATCCGGCGGGATCGCGCAGTCATCGCGGTGTTCGTGCAGTAGTTGTTGTAGTAGTAGTAGCGTGGCGGAGTGGGTGGTGGTATGTGGGCAGAAGGAGCATCTACAGTTGGTTGGGAGAAAGGAGGAGCTCGGATGTTGTTGAGAGTGGGGAGTGGGAACTGCTGCTGCTGTTGCGTTATGTTGTAGCAGGAGCAGGAAGAAATTTTCTTGGCTGCAGCAACTACAGCTCAACTTGGACATTTTGGTCACAGTTGTGGCGTGGTGTGCATGGAGAAGAAGAAGAAGAGCGTTCGGGATCTGGGCGAGGTGGAGCTGAAGGGTAAGCGTGTGTTGGTGCGAGCTGATCTCAATGTGCCATTGGACGACAAGTGCGTAATCACTGATGATACTCGAATTCGAGCTGCTGTGCCCACCATCAAGTATCTCATGGAGAAGGGAGCCAAGGTCATACTCTCTAGTCATCTGGTACCTATAAAATCCTCTCAAGCTTTGGTCAATTCTCATGGTCTCTTGCTGAAGGCAATAATTCCTTTGTTAGGTGTTGTGTGACTCGGATCTTCTTCGTCTGAGATTTTTTGTTGTTCCGTTGCTGGAGTTCGGATTTCGCCTTCCTACCAAGTTGAGTCTCCCTCCCACTTCTTGTTCATGTGTAGGGTCGACCCAAAGGCGTGACTGACAAATTCCGCTTGACTCCTTTGGTGCCACGGCTTTCAGAGCTTCTTGGTGTGGAGGTATGGTTTAGGGTTTAGGGTTTCCTATCAAGCACATTTTTGTACAGCTTCTTTGGGGGATCCCATGTGGTGGCAGGGATTCCATGAAAAGTTCTTGTGTGTTCAGCTTGATGTCCATCAAGATTCTCAGCATGTTGTTTTGTGTATTTGTTTGTTGGCCTTTTTGTGTGTGTCTATGTGTGTCATTAGGTCGGGAAGGCAGATGACTCAATTGGCACTGAAGTGGAGCAGAGAGTTGCTGCTTTGCCAAATGGCAGTGTGCTGCTGCTGGAGAATTTAAGGTTTTACAAAGAGGAAGAGATGAATGACCCACAACATGCCAAGAAGTTGGCTGCCAATGCAGATCTTTATGTGAACAACGCATTTGGCACTGCTCATCGTGCACATGCATCTACTCAGGGTGTCACAGCTTTCCTCAGACCATCTGTTGCCGGTTTCCTCCTCCAAAAGGTTTTTGTGATAAGTCTCACCCTGGAGCTCTAATTTGCTTCTGGATCCTTGTTGCTTCTCAGTTGCTTGCAGGGACTGTGAAGCTCCTAATAATAGTCAGTCAGTCATTGAGTCAGTCAGTAATCCTGAAACCCTCGGCTTGGCTTTACTGTTGTTGGGACAGGAATTGGATTACCTGGATGGAGCAGTCTCAAACCCGGAGAGGCCATTTGCTGCAATTGTTGGAGGTTCAAAAGTGTCTTCAAAGATTGGTGTCATTGAATCACTCCTGGAGAAGGTAGACATTTTGCTTCTGGGAGGTGGTATGATCTTCACCTTCTACAAAGCACAAGGGCTCAAGGTCGGTTCATCACTGGCAGAAGGAGACAAGTTGGACCTTGCAAGATCCCTCATTGAGAAGGCAAAGGCAAAGGGTGTGTCATTGCTGCTACCCACAGATGTTGTCATTGCTGATAAGTTCACACCAGATGCCAATAGCAAGGTGCAGCAGCTCTTTCTTTTCCAATGATGTTCAAGGGATTGACTCTGACATCCAGAGAGCATTTCAGATCAAAATGAGATGCATGTTTTAAAACTCACTGACATTGACTGGGTTTCTGTACAGATTGCTGCAGCATCAGCTATTCCAGATGGCTGGATGGGTCTTGATGTTGGTCCAGACTCTATTAAGACATTCTACAATGCCTTGGACACTGCCAAAACTGTCATATGGAATGGTCCCATGGGAGTGTTTGAGTTTGAAAAGTTTGCTGGTGGGACTGAGGTAATCATGAGTTTTGCATTTGAATTTTTCTTCCCCCCTTAAATTCTAAGATGCTTTCATATTTCATCATTGCTTCTTTTGGTGCCCCAGCAGACTGCTGCCAGATTGCACTCGATTGTGTTTAGTGAGCAGATTGCTGTGCTGCAGGCAATTGCCAACAAGCTGGCAGATTTGAGCAGCAGAGGTGTGACAACTATCATTGGTGGAGGAGACTCGGTGGCTGCTGTGGAGATGGTTGGTGTGACAGACAAGATTAGCCACATCTCAACAGGAGGTGGTGCTAGTTTGGAGCTGCTTGAAGGAAAGGTGTTGCCTGGTGTTGCAGCATTGGATGATGATGCAGTGGCCACACTAGTAGCAGCTTAATTTCTTTCGTAATTGAATGCCTCCATGCCCTTTTTACTGTACAACTGTGCATCAGGTCCTCCTGTCCAAGGGGGAGGATTACAAGCCCTGCTGCCCTCTGCACTGAGCAAGAAAGCACTCTGATTAGGTACTGTTTGTTTGTTGGCAAGGTTTATCACCACAACAGTCGATTGGGGAAAAAAAACACCATGTCCATTGATATCATAGCAAAGCATGGTTTAAGTCTTTCAGTTGAAGTCTACAACCTTTGCACTTTAGCCATAAAAATGATGCAAAGGAGATGGCGATGACAGGGATTTTCGCTATCACAATTCACATGGTACAGATGTGCAAATACAATTGTCCACTCCAAATGGGTATCGGTTTCCTGTAAGCTTGCACAAATGCTGCCTTTGTATCTATCTGCCACTGTAGCAACAACAGCTAATTCACACAAATGTGGGTGTTGTGGAAGCTCACATCCAGATTAACATATATCACTGGTTTGTCCAAGTATTGAGGCACAACTGAAACCCATGGCCCACATTGGGACTAGTACCCTGGTCATTGAGACTAACACATTGAGACTTATCCATTTTTGTGGAAAGAAAGTAAAGCATGAATCAGAAAAACCAAAGCATGAAAAATATTATTCAAGCAGCAAAACAAACCCAAACCAAACCCTTTTCCCCCCTGATTACTTATGTACTCTCATCACAACTGGTTGTTGAGGTGTGCTGTGTGATATGATTGGCAATCCTAGGCAACTGAGTTCAACCCTAACCTGTGTCTTCTACATGATTGGCAAACCTATGTGACCGAGTTCAACCCTAATCCTAATCCATATCTTCTACATGATTGTTGAACCTAGGTGATCAAGTTCACCCCTAACCCTAACCCACGTCTCGTACATGATCAGGGAACCTAAGCGACTGAGTTCAACCCTAACCCTAATTAATCCATGTCTTCTACATGATTGGTGAACCTAGGTGACCGAGTTCAACCCTAACCCTAACCCACATCTTCTACATGATTGGCGAACCTAGGCAACCAAGTTCAACCCTAGCCCTAACCCACGTCTTCTACATGATTGGTGAACCTTGGCGACCGAGTTCAATCCTAACCCAAACCCACATCTTTGACATCCGGTTGAGGGGGAGCGAGTGACCACTTGGTGCCCATGAACAACCGGCTTGAGCTGTCCAGTTACCAAAACAAACCCAAACCAAAACCCTTTTTTCCTCCCCCCAACCCACAAATACTTACTCTTCTCCTCATAACTAGGTATCCAAATCCAATGATAAATAAATAAATAAATAAAAATCCCAAGATTTGCTGACTTGTTTGATGGGAAAGAAAGAAAACCAAAACCAGAGACAGCAAGCAGAAAGCTTTCTTTTTTTAAAGCAAAGTGCTCCAACAAACAATGAGGACAAAATTATTAGTGTTAGAATAAGCAAGTGAAATGAATAGATTTTCCAGCAGCCAAAACAGATGCTGTCAGACAATTTAGGTGAGGAGGAGATGGAATTGAAAAGCTGAAAATTTCCAGACAAAAACTGTTCATCAAGTTCATTTAAAACTGCTCTTCATTAAATGCCCAGCCTCCTTCATCATGTCCGAAAGCAATTCAAAGGAGCCACAAAAATCAAGTGATTTTTTTTTGTCCTCTTGCAATTTGCATGGGAGATTGTTAAGATTTGTTGTTTTTTTTTTGCCCTTTCCTTTTTACAATGGATCCCATCCAATTATTCCTATGTATGAACCCAAAACCCTAAACACTATATATATATAAACATCCAAAGACATGCTTCACACATGATGATAAAGCATTCGGACAAATTTCCTAGTGTGTTTGCAAGGTTTAGGTTTTTCAAACACACTAGGAAATTTCTCGACCCTAAACCCTAAACCTAATATTCACAACTATCTCTCTCTCTCTCTCTCTCTCAAAAGTGGAGGGTTTTGGTTCCAAGGGAGGGATCTTTCACCTACTCTTGAAGAGTGAGTGGGAGGGCAATTATATCTACTTATGTAGGCATAAGCTCCTCCCACTCATAGGTGTAAAAGAACCCACCCACTCCTACATATAATAATATGTTTAGGTTCAAAGGGGCCCTTACTTTTGGAATGTCCCCACTACTACTACTACTACTACTACTACTACTATGGAGCTTTACCCTACTTATGGAGCAACTTATCAAATGACATGTTTCAAGCATCCATCAGAACCCTAAACCCTAAACTCATTAAAGAGACTAGACAGCTGGTGGTAAGACCAGTTCAAAATTGAGCCCTGTTGAAGGGGGTGGGGGGGGGAACCTCCCCAAGTGGCAAATTTTCAATTGTCAACAACTCTATAATGATTGCTCTTGTTTCAAGAGGTCATGTTAAAAATAGCATGATGACCAAACGTTTTGTACTTTTCAACAAGGGTAGGCTACACAGTAGGGCTTCTTTTAATTTTTAATTATTTTTGTTGGCCTTGCCTCGGTAGTAGTAGGCAAGGATATTATTGTGTTTAGATTTATTATAGAGTTATATACCTAGTAGCTTAAGGGATTTTGGCCCCTAGGTAATAATAATAGGTCTATTTTTTTATATGAGGATTTTTGGAAGATGATATTTTGGCTTGTGTTGAAACTTGAGAATCAGTTATGGAGTTGTAATGTCTTGAAGAATTTCAGTTTCTTTTAGAGGTTTTTTTTATAAAGATTATGCTTTTGCATGGTCAAATATTTGAGTTTTCAGAATTCTTCTTTTGCCTTAAGATATTTTTTCAATGTAAATGGCAAGGCTGGAGTGTGACACACCCCTTGTTTGTTATATATATATATATATATATAATCTTAATTTATTATTATTATTATTACTATTTTATTTTTTAAATTAAAAATTAAATTTGTGATGTAGCTGAAGTAGTGATGATTTGGTGATAAGAAATCATTAAAGTAAAAAAATAAATTAGAATCCTTCTATATTTTGGGCTATCTATTGGAACTTAGGATAGAATCTAGTGAATTGAAAATATTTTAAAGATTTGTTTTGAAATTCTTCAACTAAAAAACTCAAAACACAACAAATTTCCCCAATTTGAAATATATATATAATTTCATTTAGCAAAATTTCATTCATTATGATTGGTAAGTTGCCCTCGGTAAGTTTGCTATATGACTTACAAATATCATAATATATATATCTCTCGAACATGTGTACAACATTTACAAATGTTGTGTGCAATGAATTTTTTTTTTAGTGTGAAATATGATTTTTTTAAGGTGCACTTATTATAAGCTTAGTTTCTGAAACTTCTCAATCTAAAATCCTCAATGTCAAAAGATATGCAAAATAATTTGTAACCCATCAATCAAAAGATAGACCCATGCAACAACAAGGCAAGGACCTTGTCAAAAAGGCTATTGGCTTTATGGTATGGCCACAAGTGGCATTTTGGGCTTGCAACTAACCCCACCCTAACACCAACAAAATGTCACAAATCACATTATCACACCTTCTAACAATATGGATATTATCAATCTTTTCAAGATTATTTCAACTTGTTCACACCACACCATGATATTCTATGGTAACTAACATTGAATTATTGGGCTTGTGCTTGCAATCCCTTGCACACCTTCAAAGGTCCCCTTCCCCTCTTCTCTTCCATTTGTCTACATTTTTTGCTTTCTTTTTTCACCATGACTTCTTGCCCCCTTTTTTTTGGCTTATAAATTAAAGAACATTATCACTTGTAATGAATGCAATACAAGGACAATGCACAATTCTATACATAATAAAAACAAAGATAGAGATGCATAAAGAAAGAGGGGTGAAGAAATAGGTGTAGAGATAGAAGGAAGAGACAAAAAGAGAGGCGAGGAGAAAGAGGGGAAGAGACAAAGAAACGAAAATAGAAGTGAGGATAAACAAGGTCATTGAGTTAATTTGTTATTTTGTGAGACTTTAGTTAATATCAATGTTTGATTTCGAATTTTTTCTTCAAAAATTTAATATTAATTAACAATGGTTGCTAACACTATCTTAACATCAATATCATGTCAATTGTTATTTAGGATTGAAGGTTTGTTAACATTTTAAATGGGAACTAATGTTTAATTTTAACATCTTTAACATTGGCCTAACATTAATTTAAATGATCATTTTTAACCTATTTTGAATTAGATATGAATTGTTAAAAGTTTAGGTTTGTTTGTTAAGATTGGGATCAAAAATTTGTCCTAACCAAAATTATATGATAATTAAATTTTAATCGTCATCAAAGTAAAATTTTTACCCTTTCAAAAGAATGAAATCTTTTAGTTGACCCTAAATTGACATGATGTCAAGTTGTGTCAACATCACAAATGGCATTATTAACATGATGTGGCAAATTTGAGCTTGATAAATTTGAATGTGTGCCATTGTTGTGAGATGGTTTTTGCAAACTCTACCACCTTAACCTTATTAAATGTACTTTCTAGCATATTAGACTATTAGGGGTTCTAATGAGTTTTTTTTCATTCGTGTCATCCTTTATTAAAAATTCATTGTTGATAAATGTTCAACATGAAAATTCATTTCTTAAGTTAAGGGATATGTCCAAGTGGATTTTGGGATTTTAACTTATCGTTTCAGGTAACATCCATCATATTTGTTGTGTTAAATATCCTTCTCTTCCAAATTCATTAAATTTGCTTTCATCTTTTCGCTTGTTTGTTTATAATGTTTTGGGCACCTTTTCTATCATAGTAAGCAAGGAAGTTCAACATTTTGGTATTGAATATTCTCTTAAGATTTTGGCAGATCCATGAAAATACAATTGATATTTTAAAAACTTGTTAAATGCACTTGAATAATGTTGAATGATTTTTTTTAAATCTACAATTTTTCCCTCATAATTATTTAGTGCCAAACATGCCTACCTATTATGGTATCCAAGTCCTTAATTAGCTTCCATGGGATTTTAGATTGTAAACATTGCATTTTTCCCAATATCCTTGGAAAACATCATGTTCATTTCAATGACTACCATTGTCCCAATGGCTTTGAAGAGTTGCATCTATAATTGTTAATTGCACATTATGATGGTCCAACCTTGGGACATGTGGGTCCAAAAAAAAACCTCAAATTTAATTTTTTATGCTTATAATTTGAATTACATGAACCACATGAAAAAATTCATTGGAAGGTTTATTTCATTTTATTTTAATGTTATAGAATCTTACAATTAAAATGTGAAAATTAAAATATTAGTTTCATAAATAAATCATTTTATAACGAAAATTCATAATTCAACTTATACATTTCAATATATCGCACTTAAAACATTTTTTCAAAAAGTTATCCGTTGTATAATGTTCACACCATGCCAAAATATTTACTAAAATCTACATTATATGAATTTTGAATCCATGTCATATAATAAGGATAGTCGAATGTAAATTGTTTAAGAAAAAAAAATAATGAAATGATAACATTTCAACATGAGATTTCATAATTTGTTTATACAAATATTAGATATTAGTTAGGTGAATTCCTTCGAAATATTTCAATTCATATTGTACTAAGTGTAATTTAGCCCCTATCAAAACTACCTTTGTGACATCAAAAAAGGAATATTGTTTAATGCACAATCGCTTGGCCTAAATATAACTTCTTTTGTAACTTTTAGGTTTATGTTTAACTAATATCCTTTTTTAAAAAATATTTTGGTTTGAGTTGATGATGTCACTATCCCTTTTCAATAACACCTCAAAATGGTTTATGACCTTTTTTCACGATTAGCAAATGTGTTTATTTTGCCCTTTGAATAGTTTATTGACCACCAATTGGTTCCACTTTAAGATTCCATCTCAAAGCATTCACTCCATCACACTTTTTTCAACACGTTTATGAAGAGATTTTTCATGTTCACCAAATCTACATTTTTCATGTTTTGACCTTAGCACAAGTGCATGGCTCATAGCTTGACATGTATTTTTTTTAAAAATTTGCATTATGTTTCATACTTGGCTATGGTTCTCACACCTTTAAATTGTGGGCCTTTCTTAATGTATGTGTATACGACCCATTGATCAAATATGTGTTCACCTTTTGTGATATGATCATGACAATAAACATACATGGATACATGTTGTAATGCATGTCACCTCTAAATTCATTGCTTATGAAATTGACTTGCATGTCAAATGAAGGTAATTATATACACTTCCTTTAGCCACACTCAACTCTTCTCAACAACAAGGGAACATCATATTGTTCAAAAATTGGGTTCACACATTAATTGATTTTGTCATAGGTAATTCAACACACATAGACTTACCTTTTTAATCATGTTCCACATGAGAATTTTTTGCCTTAGAGACAACATAAGTAAAGAAAATGAATTAATGCAATTAAAACCAACATATTAATTCCTCTTTAATAATCAAATGTTTTTTCACATGACTACACCAATGCAACTTGGGGTATGAAAGGGTTAGAAGGTCCAACATTTTCTATCTTGATCATTATCTTTCACCAACAAGTTTCCATTACCCTACAAAAGATGCAAGCATCTTCCATCTTAAGTTAGGCAATAGTAGTGAATATAGTCACCTCTTAACTTTCCCCTTTTCCAAACCCCCCATTCCCACTATTGATTGGTTACAAATAACTGATAGTTGAATAAAATCTCCACTACCAATCCTTAGTGTTCAACATTTGATATGTAACAATTTAACTTCAACCTAGGTCCTCTCTTTCATATTTCTATTTCTTCCTTGGTTGGTGCCTTTATCAATGAAGTTTTGCAAGGTTTCATCATTTTCATTTTCATATCTTGTTTACAACCAAATTTGATCAAATTTTCTTGTAGATGATCACCATTTTGATTACATAAAAAAATGTTGACATAAAATAAAACCTAATTGAAGGATCTATGATTATGGAATGGATGAAAAATTTAATGTTGAAAATTATTTTTTCACAATATTATTGTTGACTATGATTATGAATGTTTTAACATCGTACTTAATTAGAGTGACATGTGTATTGGGCTCGAGTGCAAATTCATTCCCCAATCAAAATTTCCTTCCAAAACTAGTTTTTGGTAATTCAATTGAATTTCCAATGACAAAAACTACTCAAAATTCAATATCTCCCACACCTTAGGTCTAAAAATTACAAAATCACATCCAAAAATTTAACTCATTAAGGGTTTTCCAACAATACCAAAAGTGAACCCCAAGTTCCATAAAAGTTTTAGTTTCAATTTTATGAAATTTTAATAAATGTTTTGTTCAATATTCAAAAACATTTGCATTGTAGGTCTAAACATTATGAAACCACCTTGGTGCACCCCTACTCATAAAGGATTTCTAACTACCGAAAACACAATTGACCATGCAATTTGGGAGATCTCAACATGACAAACAAAACAAAACAAAGAAAGTACCTTAGCCTAAGGTCAATTTCCACATTGACAAAATGAATAATTTGTTTTTTGATTTTTGAATTTTTCATGATATTGTCACATGAATAGTGAAATTATTCAAAGTGTAGCCTATGATAATTATGATGATTTCAACATGTCAACTTCATATTTTCACAAAAAATCATTCCACTATTTTTAGGATTATTGTTATGACTTGTTATTTCTTTCTTTTTTTTCTTTTGATGTAACTTGTTATTTCAATTTGATCTAGAAATCAATCACGGGACTAGGATCTACCTATGCTTGTGCCATAGAAAGTTGTGGTGCTAAAAAATTTGTACCTGAAAAATGTCCTCTTGCGAAAGGAAATACTATTTAATATTATTCAATTTTAATTTTTGAGAGTGTCCAAAATGTGATTGCTTTTCTCATTGATGGGGTTTTTTTTTTATGGGCCCATTTTTCCCATTTCTCTCTCACACACATACAACCCAACACACAACACTTTGTCGGATATGAATTAAATACATAATCCCCTGCAATTTGGTACTAGGCATACTAGTTTCATCTTGGTCGGGTGGGTCCATGACTTTGGGGGTGTTTCTTTGGGATGGATGGATGGATGGATGGATGAATGGATTACCTCATTCACGTTTTGACGAGTGTTGACATTCTTAGGAGAGAGAGAGAGAACCTTGGTTAATGGATGAATGGATTCCCTCATTCACGTTTTGACGAATGTTGACATTCTTAGGAGAGAGAGAACCTTTGGTTAATGGATGAATGGATTCCCTCATTCACGTTTTGACGAGTGTCGACATTCTTAGGAGAGAGAGAACCTTGGTTAATGGATGAATGGATTCCCTCATTCACGTTTTGACGAGTGTCGACATTCTTAGGAGAGAGAGAACCTTGGTTAATGGATGAATGGATTCCCTCATTCACGTTTTGACGAATGTTGACATTCTTAGGAGAGAGAGAACCTTGGTTAATGGATGAATGGATTCCCTCATTCATGTTTTGACGAGTGTTGACATTCTTAGGAGAGAGAGAGAACCTTGGTTTTAAAAAAAAGCCTTGGTGTTGAAATCCAACCACATGTGGTTGACACTTGACATGGGACCTTTTTTTTTTCCCTTTGTAAAAGCCTCCGTGATTTTTGCTAGTGTACTTGAATGCATCCTTATTTGATGGTGTTGAATTTTATGAATTTTTGTTGTTCCCATTTGTGTTCCCATCAAATTCTCACTGCGTTCCCAACATGTTCCCCAACTTTTCAATGAACTCCCCCCAACATGTTCTCAATAGCACTTCACTTTATCCCATATCCTTTGCCCTAAATTCTACTCTTGTACCCTATGTAACCAGCTCAAAAGGAGGAGACTACAATATATCTATTATGGGACCATGCAAAGCTTGATTATTTTTTTGTGATGAGCCAATCAATGGTGCCCATCACAAAAGAAAACGAAAAAAAAAAAGGAAAAAAAATTGAACTTTTGTTGCTATTGTCCTAAAGAAAAGATGACAAATGTTATTGTGTCTCAAAACCTTATTTATTAGGTACTTTTGGGTTGCACCCCCCATCTCACATGATTCCTTTTGTGGTGCATCTAGACACCATGGAAAATGTACCACAAAGCTAACCATTTCCAATGGCCTACCATCATGGTTCAAGATTCCCAAACCTCCAAAAGGCTTGGATAAGCCCCAAGTACTACTACCAATGAGGGTTTTTTTTTCTAAATAATTTTTTAAATTTTTAATTAAAAATTTTGTGTATGAATTTTGTGACATTAAAAATTTGGCAATTTTTTCCCGATAAAATGACAAAATTGGTCAAATTTATACTTAATAAAACAAAGCTTTTCAACATTTCCCCCATTTTTGGTTGAAAAACGACAAAAATTTGTCCCCAAAAAACCACTTGCTCCCCATACCTATCTTTTTGTCCATTATAATATTGGTATTTGTCTTTTAGAAAAGTTAGATGTGGATGCCCATAATCTCCAAATCTTTGAGATTTCCTCAATTTTCTCTTGGACACTTTCAACTTTCCATTGGAACTTTCAGCATCTCTTTCCCATCAAAACCGCCACTCTCAAAGCATAAAACCACCTTGGAAAATTTTGCCCATTTATTTGAAGTGGGTCGGTCCTTAAAGTTAATTTCCACTCGAAGTGGGTCAATCCTTTAAGTTAATTTCTACTTGAAGTGGGTTGGTTCGTAAAGTTAGAAATTAGTTGATGAGAGATGTGTGACAAAAATGAGATTATTGTTAGCACCAAAATATATTGTCAAGAAGAAAGGACAAGTGTAATACAACTTTGTAATTTTTCTTCGCATTTGTTAGGGTTTAGGGTTTAACCTAAACCCTAAACCTTATTGAACTTTCCACCAACCAAAGAATATCTTCATGAAATGGAACCCCATTGCACCTTCAATCACCACAACACATGACATAGAAATATGCACTATTTATTTGTGGTTAACTTAAGTGTCAAATTTATTTTACAAAGATGTAGTCTCCATGTCAAAATTTGAATATGCTGAAAGATTATTTATCTTCATTCACAATTTTTTTAAATATTAAAAAAAATCAACATTTCTACAAATATTATAATTTCTTTTGAAAAGGCAAAGGTACTACTATGGGTATAAACAAACCTAAAAATAATAATAACCCAATTTTTTTTGGACATGATTATGTGTAATGCTTCCAAAAGTGAAAAACACCCATATAAATTGTAGCTACACTCCACATGCAACTGAGTTCATAAAATCACTAAATACTTGAAACATTTGAAACATTGCATAATATATTCAGAAATATTGTAAATAGTGTATGTATGTAATTTGAAACTATTTACCTGTTCATTTAGTAAAAATTATTAAAAAAATCTTTGCCAAAAATTATGAAATTACACCTTTTTTTTTCATTTTCAAGAAACTAATTTATGGTAAAAAAAATCATTTAATTTTTTTGTAAGTTAATCAATTTTAGAGCACAATCCCAAGTTTAATATGTTTTAAATACTTCTTTATTTATTTATACCTACAAGGTGAAATGCTCATCTACCACACCATTAACATGTAGAATGGCATGGCCCAAATCTTACCATTTTTTATTGGTGAAATTTTGCCAAAAAGAGAAATTCAAATTTAAAAAAATTGAAATGAAGTGGTTTCTTAAGTTTTCAATTGCCAAAAGTGAGGGGGAAAATACTAATTTTTTTAGGGATACCTTTTTTTTAGGGAT
>Ga0116231_10000335_pt1 | contig 76017 bp, 54 predicted proteins | sample S1TSphgellanicum_2_FD_89695 | JGI IMG/M metagenome (GOLD analysis project Ga0116231, IMG submission 89695) | Host-associated microbial communities from peat moss isolated from Minnesota, USA - S1T2_Fd - Sphagnum magellanicum MG | ecosystem: Host-associated > Plants > Peat moss > Unclassified... | reverse complement strand
TTTCGTGTTTTGTTTTGTTTCTCCCCTTGTCTGGTTCTTTCTGTGGCTTCCTGAAGAAGTGTTAACCTTGCTGTCTTCTTCTTCATCGTGAGAATGGAGATTTCTCTATTCTTATGAAAGATATTCTTTTACATCTGTTGCACAGACAGATTTACACATACATACTTCTCTCCCCTCCCTCCCGCATTAGACCAATTTTTTCCTTCTTTGTTTTTCCTCATTATTCTAGTTTTGATCCTGATGAGCTTCTCACAGATAGACTGACACAGACACAATTCTCTCCCTTCTGCATTAGACCATTTTTTTTCTCTTTGGTTTTTTCCTCATTGCTCTAGGTTTGATCTTGCTGAGCTTCCTTACATCTGTTAGACATACAGACACATGGAAAGACAGAGTCATTGAGGTGGAGAGATGATGGCAATGTTGCACGAAGTTGTCTCTACATGCTCATGTTTTGTTCATGTAGCAACATCGGTTTAGCCAGCTTGAGATCTTCCACAATTTGGAAGGTACACTAGAATATTATGCTCCAGCACAGACCAAAATATACATGATTGAAATTGCACTGGTTCTTTCCATGTAGGAGAAGGTTCCACATATAGGGCCTTCTGGATTTGAGGTTCAGTACCAAGGTTGGTCAAAAATCTGGAAGGCCCTATATCGGTAGGCTGAGGGAAGGGGTCGAAAATCTGGAAGGACCTATATCTGAAACCTTCACCTACCTAAGGTACAGCAGATTTTTTTTCAATAAAAAATTTAATTAAAAAAAAAGATGGATTGGTTGGTGGGTAACGACCATTTAGTCGAAGTTATCGTGACAAGTTGGTGGGTAATTTCTAAGAGCATCTCCACCAGATGTAAGGACATAAATGGTATTTGAGTGTTTAAAGGGACTTTTTTGACGGTTGTGGGTGGGGGCAGTGATCATTAAACACTATTCTATTTTAACATAAAGGAGTTATTTACAGTTTTGCGCATCTCCACCTGTGCTCGGTATGTGACTCCAGACAATAAAATTTATTGTGAAAAAGTCAAAATGTGCCGGTTTAGCTCAGGAAATTGGTTTTTCTGCACCAAATTCGGGCAGCTTGCCATGGCTGGTAAAAGTCACAATACAGTTGTGCACCTCCAAAAAAGAGAGTGATAAATTGGACCTGACTGCGGCTCAATATTTCTGATTGGTCGATCATAATGATTGGTAGGTGGTTTGCTATTAGTAGTTCCCACGTATGTGCAATTCCAGTTACAGTTTTATTGGTGGGGTTGCCCAAAAAAAAACAGCTATACTTAGACATTTAATTTTATTATCCAGAGTGACGTACTCACTGTCCAAATCCATATTACAAAAAAGATTTTGAAAGGGTTAACATGACCACTGCAAAATCGACATGAAGACAGGAGCGCAGCAGGATTCACGATATCCTGCTGCAAAGGCACCAAAACTGGCAATCTTAGGGCCAGTTCTAACAGCTGAAAGTTACCTTGAGAAGCTGACACCTAAATTGGCAATCTTAGGGCCAGTGAGAGTACCCAAAATACAAAGGGAAAAAAGCATCGTGCTTTACGACTGCGTTAGGGTTTGGGGCTCTAGGGTTTGGCGAGCAATACTCAAGTCCCAACAAGGATACACCCCTACAAAATTCTGGCAAGAAGAGGCGAGACGGCGAGTAATGCACAAGCTTTCTTCTCCCAAACATTGCATTTTTGTGTTCTTGACTTGATCTTGACTTGATGTCCCTGCCATCGTTCCTTCTCTCCTTCGCATGGTAGTGTTTGTTCGTATACCTATGCAGAGACTTGATCGTCTTTCTCATATGCGGGAATCATATACTTGATCGTCCTTCTCATATGCGGGAATCATATACTTGATCGTCCTTCTCATATGCTGGGAATTTGTTTGATGATTGGTGATGCATTAGTTAAATCTTGATGGGTGTTGGATGGATTTTTCGATTGATCACTACCCAGTCTCAAACCAATGCCAGTGCATCTTTTTTGTGAGCTGGTGTTGACCTGTCTACTGGCACAATCTATTCCAAAGTCTTCAACAAGCACACCAGACTATAACAAGTTCTAAATCCTTTTCTTTAAAATCTGTTGCTCTTCTTCTGTGATCAGTTCCAACTAGAGGGTGAGTGATTCTCAAGTTTTAAAGTCGTTTGTGATGAGTCCTGAACACCGGCTCGAACTCATCTTATTGAAATTCAGGTGCTGAAAACCAATGATGCAACTGTCCTTCACTTCAAAGAAAAAACATTTGAGGGGGATGATGCGCATAGAATGAAGGTGGGTGAATTAGTTAGCATTCTCTTATGGGTGCCGATTCCAGACCCTGCTTTACATTTCAAGCACGAGAGTAATGAAACTCTAAACCCAATTGACCGAAGAATAGAGAGGGGGATATGTGATCATTGTCAGTGGAAGAAGTGCATGGATGGGTACACAGGGAGGATGATGGTTTGACTGGCAATTTGCAAAGAACTCCTCAGCAAGATGAGCTTGAAATCTCAGAATATGAATGAAATGGTGGTAAAGACTAAAGACCGTCATCTGTATGTCACATGCCATCATGAAGCTCCAGGCGTTGAGAGCTTTATATATGTTTGCTTTCATCATATAGAAGCTGAAACCAACCTATTTCCATCTTCCTCAGGAGGTCTTTGTAGATTGTCTGGTCAGTTTTCTTAGGCTTCTCTTACAAAGAGAGAGATGCTTAATTAGATTCACATTTGGGTTGGGAAGATGTGGATTCTTCAAGAGCAGAAATGGGTTGATTCTTTGACTTTGAGATTTTCCATCATGTTTTTGTTATGAATAAGATGACCTCATCACTAAGTAAAGCTAACTCAACAGAAAACAACACAAGTACAAATGCTTAGATCTACAAGCCACTAGTGGAGCATCATCATTGCTGCTTGGTGATTGTGTTCGTAGGCTAATTGTGGAATCACACACACTTGATTTTAATGCTACACTCTCATCAGCACGCAGGAATTTTTGCAATCACTCTTTTACTCTGAATCAAAAAAAAATTTGTTTCCTTTTCTGGGTCTTTCATTCAAAGGAGGCTTGCATTCTTTTGACTTTTCAACTGATTGATTCTAAAGGCTTGCCAGAAATCATCAAACCACAATTGGTGACATGTAACATGATATGGTACATGGTATGTTACCTTTGCCAGTGGGGTGAAACTGATTATGTTGTGTGTGTAAAAGTCTGTTGGCACATCATGTAAATGGCCATGTATGCTTGTCCTCTTTGCATGAATCTCTAACATCATCAATTAGATTCATTGCCAAATCATTATCACTTTATCAGATCATATAAAGTGGGTGTAGATTTTTTCCATTTGCAATTAGAAATGGGTTATAGCAGAGTCAAGTTCAATTGGAATTTTTTTTGTGCCTGAAGTAGTACTGACAATTGCTTGTCAAGAGTTAGTTTTAGTTATAAATTCTGCACAGACACACACCACACATGCAGCACACAAAAATCCAAGACATCGCTGCAATCCCCTCTCCTTCACACCCATCCATCACCATCAGCTATCTTTGCCAAGATGACAATCATGACTGCCACTCCAACTTTCCTTCACCCGAAAGCAGTTAGTGCAAAATGTAACCCTAAGATGGCTCTTTTCATACAAAAAAACTCCTGAGCCTTATTTCCATGTCACAGTCAAGCTGTGTACCTTTTGCATCTCCTTTTTTTCTCTTGCCAGGTTGCAAATTCATCAAGGTTTGATCTGGAATAGAGTCAAATATGATTGAAGATACAAGCCATAAACTGAAGAAAATGCATTTTCCATCGCAGAGTAAATTTGACAGTCAACCAATTAACAACTTGTCTCCATATATTTTCTACAGAGTGTCAGCTATATTTTGAAATTTTAAGATTATATATTTGTTTGTTATAGTGCAGCCATGACTTGGCTCTCGCATACTTTCCTTTGTAATCAGGCAATTCCTCAAATTTGGGCCCAAGTCATCGCATTATAAAGAAATAGATCCAAAGTCATCATATTTAGAGAATAACAAGTCACCAAATTAACCTCAATTTTTGTGCTTCCCCCTCTGACCTTCAGCCAGACTTGGCTAAGTCCTCTTGTGCATGATTACAACCCGCCTCCTTCAGAAATTTGGAAAAAAAAACACTGGTCATAGTACACAAGGTCGCACCATATCCATTGCTAGCCAGGGTCTGGTCAATCACTACTGTTCTGCAAGTGCAGGCAACAGAACCTACAGTCACTTCCTTGCTAGATTTGCATACCCTAAACACATTTGTATATCCTAAACCCTAGATTTGTATAAATGGAGAAAAATTTCAATTGAGTTCATGCCAGCTAAAATGACCATATGACCCTATTGTCAATCAATTGCTTGATGCTTTGAGTGACCAAATATACCCATTATCAAACATAACTCTGTGAACATTGATCAGATGTATCCTGATGAATTATCTCGATTACCCATTTCCAAACAACACCGTATGACCCATGGTGCTCAAGTCCTTCAACTCTCCAAACACAATAGTTAACTACTGGATGTTTGATAATAAACAATTTGTTGCATGGTTACCAACAATCAAAAAATCTATCATTGGGTCTGCCTTGTACTAGAAGTCCGTTTGATTACCGGCCTCTGTTGGCCATAGCCATGCTTATCCTATCTCAACCCAAAACCTGTTCTTGCTAATGTTTGATTAATAATTTCATTTGTCATACAACAACTTCATCTTCTACTTGGGTGAGGTGAGATAGGCGGTGATGTTGCTGCCAAGCACATATTATCTGTACTTTGCAATTGGCTTGAAAGAAGTTTTACAATTAGTCTGTGGCAATTTAGTTAGAGCATTTCAACCCACTCTACTAATCACAAATTTGTGCTTTTATGCAACATTTTAACAATGTGTTCAAGGTTAAGTGCTTATCACATGTTGATAAAATCATTAATATGATGCTGTGATGGCATTGTAACATGTTATGATAATTGATTATTATATTACAATACCATCACAGCACCAGGTCAATGATTGTATCAACATTTCATTAGCACTTAACCTTGAACACATTGTTAAAATGTTGTGTAAAAAGCATAGATACATGAAAAGGGCGAGTTTGTGATTAGTACTAATTTAAAGCTGGGCTTTGGATTTTACTATTGCCAGTGAAAATACTCCTAACACAATAAAAATTATAAAAACCTTGAATTTCTTTTCAAGTGTATTTCTAAGGTGGGTTTTGTCGCAGAATCAGGACTTGCCCTGCCTTACACGTTACACCCTTGGGAGTGCCATAAGGTCCATATTCCACCCTTGGGAGTGCCATAAGGTCCAAATTCCAAGAAAAAATTCCACTATTTTTACACAGGGAAAGTGACTTCCTGGAGTTCGGCCCCACCTACACAGGCTACTCGGCCAAATTCCAAGAAAAAATTCCACAGTTTTCACACAGGGAAAGTGAGACTTCCTGGAGTTTGGCCCTACCTACACAGGCTACTGGGCCTTGTAGGTGTGGCCTACAAGGCCCAGTAGTTCGGCCCCACCCACACAGGGTTCCGGGCCTCATAGGCGTGACCTCATCCCAGGAGGGGCCCATCCTTGTAGGCATGTCCTCATTCCAGAAAGTCCCTCTGAATCCCAACTTCCCCTATACAAAAAGAGGCACACAAAGACACCATAAGTGTTTGTGAGATTACTCATCACTTGGTGCTAAGTCAGCGTTAAATGAAAATCTAGGTGACATCATAAGTGGCAACCACTGTTAAATGGCCAATAACTTAATGTTAAGTGAATGTTAACATAAAATTTCCATGGTAAGTAGGTTTTCGTCCTCAATGACTAGTATGGTGTTAGCAGACTCAACACTAGAGTCCTTAACACCAAGTGTGGACGCAGCTTAAGCAGTAAAGACAAACTTCATTTCAGTTGGTCCATTTATGACATCATTTTGCTCTTTTGAGTGTCCTATTTCTTAGATGTATGCCACTCATCATAAAAATGATGATCATGGAAAACACCAAAGATACATAAGCCAAGTATGAAGCAAGAAGAAATGAAAAGATTTTGTGCTAAAAGGTTGATTCCTCGTTTCAAGACCAAAGGTAAACAACTGCAAATGCAATAGTCCATAACATAGGAAGTAACGGAGAATGAAATAACACCAAAGGAAAATCTGTATAAATCAAAAGTTTGGGTGCCAAGTTTCAGTCTGTGCTCAAAAGGGTAAAAACATGACTGCACAATGGAGCCAGAATAAAGAAGCTCAATCAATTGTTCAAAGAAAAAAGCTTCTGCAGAGTCTGCTCAACACACTCAGCAAGGATGGAAAAATTTGCTGCTGGGTGACAAATTTTTACATGGGTCATCGACACCTCGTACATCAACCCAAGAGACAAGGCCACATTTCTTAAGGAACCAATGATGATGATGATGATGATGATGATGAAGATGCAAAAGAACATGGGTTATGATATCCAGAGCTGATTTAAAAGCATGTCAATTCTGATTCTTCAGGCCTGAGCTGTATCCATGAATGAATCTTGCGGAGTCCTCTGTGTAAACGTGGGTCTCCTCTGCCAACCTATTATGCACATCCAACACATTCAACTTGTCATCTTCAAAGCCAGCAGCCTTCAGATACAGTTTGGTAGCTTGATGTCTATAAACCCTAAACCCTAAGAGGTACATTAAGACAAAAACTAGTTGATGGAAATTATGGTGATTCACACACTTTGCTGGTAAGGCTATTGGAGAATTAAAAGCTCAACTATAGCTGTTGCAATTCTACAATTTTCCATCAAATTGAATCCAACTTCCAAACTCTCTTGAAACCTTTCAAGGAGAATTAGTGGAAGCAATTGGTAAGTAGCTATCTAGATTATTGGGGAAAACATCAAAAATGAATAAGAAAATATAATGTGAAAAATTTTCTTTCTCATACATAAACCATAAAATGAGCCAGAAATAAGAAACAATAATAATATCTGTATACCAAAAAAACGGCACCAAAATAAAAAGCTGCAACCGAAAACAAAGGGTCTAGAGTCTTGCAGAAGGTGGATGTGCAGTTTTTAGGTTCACTCACGTTTTTCGAACATGTTTGTTCAGAGCAAGTGTTGCACACAATGTCTGACCATCCAAAAAGTGAAGGTCACCTTGAATGCGTTTCTGGATTCTATAGTCCGTCTCTTTTATATTGACTGTGGGAAATGCTTGGTCTGATGCCTGCACAATCAATCCCACCATCCAATCACTCTCCTAATCGACAGCCATTCCACGTCCTAGCTTTTCTTTTCTCCCACATCAATTCTAAAACCTTTGTGCTTTGGGCTTCACCCAATTTTCATTCCACAACCCATAAGGTTAGACATACATAAGAGGCCCTTGTATTTCAAGGAGAATTAATCAAAGTCTCCAAAACTGAAGTATTGATTGATTCCGTCTTTGCGAGCAATTATGGGTATTGATTGGGCACTTCCCTTCTGTATTTAAAAGTGTATATGTAGGGAGTCATGAACATAAAGAACTTAAGTATATTCCATATGGGAAATAGCAACAATTGACTTGTGGGATACATCAGTTCACTTTTTTGCCAGAAAGCCGGGAGTGTAGGTCAGATTTGATCCCCACTCCCCCATATTCTAGGTATTTGTCCAATCTGAAAATCACTTTCCATGGAGACTCAATGATTCCCTGTGATTAAAATAAGAAAGAACAAGCACAAAAAAACTAGATTGTTTGTAAGGTCCATGCTAGCAAACTAGAATTAATAATTTATCAATGTTTTATGGGGAGAGGAGGGAGGAGTGTACCTACCATGACCCAGCCCCAGGTGTCAGCATAGGAAGGCACATGTGCTGCATACGGCAGTACGTCTGCAGCATAGGAACAAAGGGGATAATTTAGATTGCCACAGAACACCCAAATTATATAATCAACACCAATGAGTTGTTTGGAGGAACAAACTGGAAAGAAAATCAAGGATAAGGTACTAATAATATATTGCATAAAAAGAATGCAAGGGTAGAGTTCCTAATTCGAACATTTGAAGGTTTGTCGCAAGGTGTTGTAAATGGATGAGTAGACTTCGGTGTGAGACAAGATTCCCGCCGGTCCAGCCTGCAATTCCCCATACATGACTTAACATTGTTACTATAATCCCAGACAGTTGGAATTCACACATATTTTTATTATGATATTGCAAGATGCTGATTGGATTCTGAAAGTGAAGCAGACTACTAGTAGTATTTCTGGTTCCACTTGCAATAAGATACCACACTTGGGACTTACTGTAGAACTTCAGTAGTATACTACCACACACCATGTGTTGATTTTTTTTTAACCTCTTGGTCCAAAGTTTTCAATGAGTACTTGAGTACATAGGACTCCGAACCCAACTTAATTAGGTCATTCTAAAAAGATGCAAAAGATTACAACCACTAGTTTACTTGATTTGACAAAAGATTGAGATATTGGAATCATGAACATTTCCCCTTGAATCCCTACCAAAAAATCAGAGAAGAGGATGTGATGATGGAGGACAATACCTGGGTGACAAGGATGCCACCCACATTGAGTTTCGGCTTGATAACATGCATGTAGAAGGAGTGGGTGTAGAGTGTGAAACAAGGGCCTCCCTCCACAGGGTCATTTAAATCCCCTATTATAACATCAAATTTCTCATTGCGATTTTCCAGCTCCGCCCTGCATGTTCACATAATGTTCATTTGCACATTTTCAAAGCCAGAAATTAAGGAATGTGAGCTGACGAGCTAGAAATATTCTTACTATTAAGCAAAGAGACTAAGGGTCACAGTGAATAAGATAATTAAGTCTTCACCACTAGAAGAAGAGGCACAAGACTTCATTATAAATCAATGAAATCATGTAATTAGAAAGACACAATTATTGTCAAACAAACCAAAATTGTGTGATCTATCCATTCACTAGAAAGTTTAGCTATAATCAGGTCCAAATCTGCAGCAGTTGTATTAACCAGTATTATGGATACCTGGCATCATTGATCACAAGCTCCACACGGGTGCTGCTAAAAGCTTCAGCATTTTCAATGAGATTGCTCCTACAGAAATCCACGACTTCCTGCCAACCATAAAATTCCACAATGAAAACAACACCTCCAAAAACAGTAGCTAATTGCTTACTACTGCTACTAGACAGCACTTATTCTGTGCTAGCTGACTTTCTATGCATAGAACAAAATTGTGATCCACAACATCAAATGAGATGAAGAGGAGAAAAATTGCAAAAACCATACCAAAAGAATTGATACACAACAAAAGCCAAAATGAAACAAAACAAACAGAGGGGAGATTGGAAGCACTAGTACTAGATCAGGGATTTTTGTGAAGACTCCCCCTGTGTTGTATATTCTAAGATCTGTGTGTTTTAAAGCTGAAAACAAATAACAAGGTTGGCAGGAGAAAGGAACATGAGAGGACACAGAGAGAGGTAATGTCATAAACCTGATCAATGTCACACATGACCACTTTCTTGACACTGCTGTGCTTCAAAACCTCTCTGGCTGTTGAGCCTTCACCTCCTCCCATTATGAACACTTTTTTGGGACTGCCACCACCAATAGGTCAAAAATTTTGAATAAGAGAAGAAAGGTCAGTTGATATAACAATAGCACAAACTATAGAAACTCTTTCAAATGCATTGCAACCAGCACATAGAAGAACATCATGCATGAGGGTCTTCTAGAGCAAAGAGTCAACAAAGTTTCCTAATGATGTGGCAGAATCTCTCCTGAGTACCAATTCCATCAGATAAAGCAGGGCAATCGGTCAGTCCCAGATCGTGACCACCTACCATTTGCCCATACCAATGGCCATTACCTAGTACCAAAAGAACACATTGAATTTGGGTTTTTTCCATGGTTGCTATAAACTAAGCATCCACGAGACCTCACGAGTAAGTTAAGTGATTGATGGCCGCTTTTCTTTCTATTTTGCCCATAACCTTTCTATGTTTGCAGCACAGGGGAGAACTCTAGACTTTGGGTTTGTTTTGGAAGGTTGTGGAAATTAGAGTTCAGGACTGACTTGGAGTGATAAAGGAGAGCAGGGTGCACAATGGACTCATGGTACACAAACTCATCAGCCTCTGCACTTTGAAGCTTTCCATCCAACAGCAGAACCTGCAAAAAAAGTACACCAAATTCATGAAGAAACAAAACTATCGAGGCTGCTTTATAGGACTTTATAGTAATGGTGGTGTTTTTGCCACTTCTTTGCAAGAAAAATAAGGACTTATAATTTAGCTTTGCACTGATTTACTATCTATCCTGAATTGAAGGCCATCATCATCAATGGATTTTTCCAAACCCCAGAAACAACAAATCCAATCTTGGCTAAACAAGAACCAACACTGATGTAAGTATGTACCCCCAAGTCCAGAATTTTTTTAAAAAGAGAGGACTTTGTTATTGATGCTTAACTACCTTGCCAAATGGTCCACTCTCCACAAGCTCGATAGTTTGAAACTCACTTTCGCCTGTGTGCAAAATCCTGCACAAGAGAAGAGCCCTCATATTGCACAGTCAGTCAATGTAGATGCAGATCTCTAATTTCTACTACCACATCACCTTCAGATCACACTTGGATTTGAAGTCAAGAAGAAAATTTGCACTTAGAGATTCATGTAAGAAGAATTCAAAGTCAATTAGAGAGAGAATTTTGCACTTAGATTCATGTAAGAAGATTTTGAAGTCAAGGAAGAGAATTTTGCAAAATGAAGTGCAAAAAAGTCATGAAGAAGAGGATTTTGCACTTAGATTTCTGTAAGACGAATTTGAAGCCAAGAAGAGAAATATTTTGCACTTTAGAATTTTACATGTTGTAACAAGAATTGAAGTCAAAAAGAGAGTTTTGCAGCAGGTAAGCAAAAGCTTCAAGAATCTAAGAAAGAGTGGTTGTACCTTTTCTGTTGCTCACACAAAAGAATTATTAGATACTCAGACTATCTAACGGAACGGAACGGAACGCTTTTCTCTTTTCAGATCATGAGGAATCGCTGCTGCTGCTAGCTGTCGTTAGAGTAGTTATGAGAAAGTTTTGAAAATTGTTCGTAATCAATTATAACAAGTAGCCTTTGGTACTTACTGAAGGAAAGGCAGTTGCTGCAGAACAACAAGGACACTCAGAAACAAACAAACAATAAATACGGCGCTCTCCCCCCTTGTTACGACAAAGTCCAAGCGCTCTCGCCCTTGTTACGACAAAGTCCAAGCAAAACCACAAGTTTTAACTGACAGGTACAATCCTTATGCGACGGGGTTTAGGAAGCAAACAGACAACCAACGGACGCAAGGGTGGGTGTAGAAAGTACTAAGTACCCACCGTGCAGCACACCGCATGGCATGACGCTGCTGCTGCAGCAGGCAGTCATTTGCTGTCGTGTTCAGAGCGCGGCGGTTTTGATACGGAGATACCTACCGCTTCTATTCTGGGAAGTAACTATATGATCGTTCTGGCAAGGTTAGCGCATACGGAAAAAAGCCTCTCGGCCATGCGCTTGCGTACAACAGCAGCTTCGTCGACTGTCCGCGAGGAGTAGTGTCGCACAAATCATTATTATCATTATTATCTCCTCTTCTCAGTACTACTACCACTACTGCTGCTGCTGCTATGATCATGCTGAACATTTCCAAGATTTCTCATGTGTACGACAAGCCCATACGAAAAAGGACAGAGATTTGAAGAGTTCTGGGCGGGTGGATTCTTCCTGCATCCTCATGAATCCTGTTATGAATCATGAGCCCACCTTTGCTTACGACGTACCCCTGGAGCAGCTTAACCCAGAATCATGAGCCAACATATGGTGAATATTGCAGGCTGGTTCATTCATCTACCTAAATATCATTGCTACTTCATGAATTGATCTGTGATCATAGCAAAAGTCTGGATATCTCCTGAAGTCATCATGATAACAGCAACCAAGCGGTTGGACAAATTATCACCTTAACTTTTGCAGAGGGACTAGTTGAAAAGCTCCTCGCTCCAAATGACGGTGTCCATTATTCTGCTGTTATGCTTCTTCTTGTAGCGCATCAGTTCATGGCTTCGGTAGACAAAGCCACCGGCGCCTTGCAGACTCGCTTTTGTAGCTGCTACTTCGACTGAGTTGGTTCCCCACAACCAATGTGAATTGCTCTTGTAACAACGTCTAGACTAGAGCAAAGACTTGGAGTTTGTTTGTTTGTTCATTGTTTTTTTTTTTTTGAATTCTGTTTACATCTCATGTTGAACATTGCACTAGTCATGAACAGCTAGCAAAAGATGAGAGTGGCTCTGTCTTCTTGAGGAAGCTGCTTCATGTAGCCACAAAGAGGAGAGCGGGTTTGTCTTCTTGGCATGGATCAGCTCTTGTGGCTACAGGAAACAGCTCCCTCAAGGTCTTTCATCCTAATGTTAACAGAGAACTCTAGAATAGATATAGGTTCTACAGACAGACCAACAGACAGACAGAAAGACAGACAGGCAGACAGGAGGAGAAATCAGCACCACGTACATTATCCGAACATGAGTTAGACAAAGTATTAGACTAAGAAAACCCATGCCAGACCCAATTTAGTATCTCTCTTCTAGAGAAAAACGAGACACAGATATGGTCCAAATAATCTGGCACTGAAATCATATGTAGAGAAACACTGCAGGAAAGCCTCCAACAACACAACAACAACAGAATTTAGCAATCCGAAATTGCAGAAACAAAAATATGTCAGAAGTTTGCAACTGCAGTTGGGAGACAGGAAAAACTGAGAGAGAAAAACGGTGGCTTACTTAGAAACACCGAACACCCATCTCAGGTCAGGTTCCAGCTCCTCTTCGAACCACAGGCACCGCTTGTTGACACGCTGCTGCTGCACCGTTCCGTTGGTGGTGGTCATGGTACCATCACCTGCAGCTGCTGCTAGTAGCTGTGAACGTGATCCATTGGACGTGTGGTTTACCCTCTCCGTCGACGTTATGATGCCTGCTTCGACTTCGGTAGCGATTTCTCCCATTGCTGCCGCTGCAATCTTGTTCTTGTCTACAGAAGATTCTTGTTCCTTCAGATACTTGATTTTGCAGGCTGGTAACCACGTTGAAGCCACCTCAAAATCTGTTCCGACCGGCGCCTTGGAAGTCTCCGAAGCTGCGAGGTTTCCAGGACTTTTTGACTCGATTTGATGAGAGAGCGAGAGAGAGAGGATGTTGCAACACGTGCAGTCAACAACAGCTGACCGAAACTCCGGCACAAAGTGCAACAACAACCCAAAACTGGTAGCCTTCTTTTTGGATCAGACTTTCTTAACAATTGCTCATCTTCTTCTTCTTCTTCTTCACGCACTCATATTATAAGAAAACTCATAACTAGTTGCACAAAATAATATGAAACCTATGAACAACAGCTTGAGCCTTCCACCACCTTTGCAAACATATCGGGATCACTACTAGTACACAGCACACGAGAGTAGTACTGAATCAGACTGATCAGACGCAGACTGGTGGGGGCGCTTTTGCACACACAACAGAAAGGAACAAAGCAGTACTAGTACATCACAACACAACAGGAGACATAAATTCTTCAAACTAATGGGGTATAAACTAAGTAGTAGTGACTTAAAGAAAGACAAGCTGATGTGCACAGCAGCAGTAGTGCAGCACTTGCACAGCAGTCTGGACTTGAAAATCCCTCTCTCTCTCCGCTAATAAATGGGGTTTTGCTAATAAATAACAAACCCAGGCGGGTACTAGAACGAGAATCTGCTGAAACAAGAAATTGAAACTGCACGATCACTAATAACTCGTTGTACAACAAGCACACATGATGTTTGGAAACTGTGAGATGGAGCAATCTGTCTGGTGGTTGCCAGCAGTCATATGTAAGGAAAAGTAAGAACCGAACAAGTGCGAGCAAGCGTGAGAAACGGATGTGGGCTGGGAAGAAAGTCTAGAGAAAGAGAGAGAGAGAGAGAGAAAGAGGCGGTGGGGGAGAATTCGGTGGGCAATTTGTAGGTAAGAATAGGTGTGCACTTATGCTTCTGCTGCTTGCTTTATGGAGGAGGGTCCTGAGGTGGGTCCGCCTCCTGCCTCCGTTTCCCTAGGTCAAAATTCCCAAATATCCACACTCTTTTTGGAAGCCCTCCCCTCTCCCTCCTTCCTCCCTCCCTGCCTCCCTCCCTCCATCCATGGGACTTGGCCCAAACCTCCCTTCCTCTCTCCCCTCCCCTCCCCTCCCCTCCCTTCCATGATGGGACTTTTGTCCAATTCCTCGCTTCCTTCCTCCCTCCCTCTTTCCCTCCATGGGACTTTTGCCCAAACCTGGACCATGGGTCCCATCACCAAGTAACTTCTTGCTTGTCAACAAATTATCCCAAGGACCCTACTCTTTTTCTTTTTTGTCTTTTTCTTCCTTTGATCTTTCTGTTTTGGGCTGGCTTGAACTCCTCCTCCTGTTCCTAAACGAACTTGGGTTCATTTTTTGGGGTTGGGAAGAAGGGGTTTCCATTTTTTGGATGGATTCTTTTTGTTGGCCATGGGTATTTCATACTTTCAAACCCATGTGTTTTCAAGGGGACCTTTTCCTTAATCTTTTGCATGAACTTTTTTCCTTCCATGTACCTTGTAGAATTGTGTTGGCCCATTTTCTCATTGGCACCAAGTGTCCTATTTTCCTGCACTCTTCTCCCATTGGGCAAAAATTATTATTTTGTAGGCCCCCAAGTGTCATATTTTCGTCATCTTAATTTGGAAAGTTGTGTACATTTTAGAGTTCAATTGAAATGAGACCATTGGTCTTTGCCTTCAACCTCTTTAAGCAAATGCTTCCTTTTACCCCCATTTTTCCTTGTTCTGTCACATCCTATGTTTTATTTTATCACTGCCTGTAAATCTTCTTTTTTTTGGGTATACCCAACCTCATAATTTAAGGGTCCCTCTTGCTTTCACCTTGCAAAGCATGTTAGACTTAGGCAAGTTTATGGTATCATAACATAAGCATGAGACATTATATTTTGTAACATCAAAATAATGGTTGACGAATTCTATCACTTTATCACATGAAACACTATCACAATATCATAGTTTCCTTAGATTATCAAATTTTCACCTTCTTGTCAATAGCCCTCCATTGTTCAACTTGCTCAATGGATTATTGAACTTTACGTTGTCTCTTATCCAAACTCAATTTGTTGCAACAACTCATGTCCTTCATATTCATCTAGCATAGGTAGCATAGGTAGTCTTGTTGTCATGTTGCATAAATGCATGGTATAGTGTACACACTTATAGAGAAAATTGGAATTATATATTGTAATAAAATTAGCAACAATTACTATTTCACTCGTGCTTTGAATTTTTTTTTAAATCTCATTTAGTTGATTTGAGTTTTTGATGCAAAAATAACTTATATTAACCACATTGAGTATCCATTTGATTCAGAATTGTGCTTACGTGCATTCATGCAAGCCAATTGATTGGACCAAAAAGTAGCCCAAAAAAAGTGCCCATAAGCCAATTTTGGGTGGCATTTTCTCTGTTTTTTCAAGCTTTGGGATGGTCCTAAGTAGGTTGGGCAACAATAATCCATTACTTCAAGCAATTGTTTTGCATTCATGTTCAAGCCATCATATAGATCACTACTTTGTGCACAAATCTAACATAAAACATATTTTCTCAACATGATATGAACTTCAATTGTTTTCAACTATAAAAAAATGTTCATAGAAAACAACATATAATTGATGCAATGTGAAATCCTTGAAACTTGTTTTCATTGACATAACATAATACCTTGGGCAATTCAACAATTCATTGTCAAATATTAATTAATTTTCAAAATTTTAATTCAATATTCAATTATTATTTTTTAATTTATGACAAAGGTTGAAATATTAATTAGCAATTCGATAGACGTTGAATATTAATTAGCTAAAAACAAACTATCATTTGCACTTTCATGAAATTAAGAGGGCTGAATAATATTTTTTTAATTAGTGAGAGAATCATTATTATTCTATTTCATCAAATTGTTGACCATTTTAATTGCACGCATATGAGAAGTCACTAGATTTCTTTGTGAAAACACTTCATAAACAAAACCCATTGAATGGAAAAAAGGAACCTAGGGAAAGAAAAAAACACTATTCATATCTTTTTAGACTTTCAACGTAGTTATCATGTTGTCAAAATTTTCAAAAAATTCATAAATAATTTAATCAATGTCAAATTGGCTTGACGACTATGATATCATTTAATTAAATTTGAATCCCTAATAACCAAAATATCAATGATTGAACCATTTTGAATCCAAATGATATATGTTTTTTCATCAACTATCAAATCCCTAATGTTCATTTTAAATGTCCATAGCTTTTTTTAATTTATGCATTATGCACATATAATATATAATACATCTACATCATATATACACTTGAATTGGTAACATCAAACTAAGTCCGTAAATTGATCATCCAATTTTTGAATTTATTTGCCCCATTTGAATACCCACATACCATAATTTTTCATGTGCCATGTATTGGTCCAATGTAACTTGCACTAGGGAACCTATATGTAAATGTGCATCAAAAAAATTATGCATGTTGTTTAAAACAATCTATTTGAGAACATTATACCATTTTTCATTAACTTTTTTTAAATGTTTTTTTTATAATGATAAAAAAAAACATAAGGTAGCCCATTTACATCTCAATCATAAATTTTCATTTTCAACCTTCAACCATTTACAACCCAAAAAAGCATAATCATCAACATTATTTGGCATGATGCACTACCAAATATTGAAATATCATATAATTTGAACTTCATCGCTTTAAGACAATTTGAAAAAACATTGATGGAGAATATTTTTCCTTGTGGCTATCTCTTTGAATGTGAAAATTTTCATTTATAAATTCATATGCAAATTAACCTCGACCCTATACACTAATCAAAAAACTACCAACAAGCATCATTGTTTTTGTACATGATATTGCATGACGCGCTCCCAAGTTCCTAGTTAGACTCAAGATGGGTCTAAATTACTCAAATAACGGAATTGTGAGGAACTCAAAGCATGCTCCAAGCTCTCACCACTAGAAGGGGTAAGGGGGCGTCCTAAAGCTCCAAGATGGGACTAGGAAGAGTGACAAGCTTTAATTACTTACTCGAACCTGCATCAAACCAATCAACAAGTTTGTTAGATCATTTTCTAAAGCACCTTTAGTGCTAGGACCAACCACAGGCAACTCTGAACTCACAAAACTCACCACAACCCAAATTCGGGGGAAGGCACCACCTTCCCCCATATAGTATTCTTTGCATCTCTCCACGATGCCTACATCTAAATGGTTTTTTGTTTCGGGACTCCCAAGGAGGAGTCCCGAAATTGTCTCGATTTGGACTTTCGGGATTTTGCGAAATCATAACTTTTTGCCCAGACCTCTGATTGGGATGAAGTCTAAAACAAACTTGTAGTTCTCCTCGAAAGCTTACCAATGATGTATCGCACTCCCTGTGCATGCACCGAGGTCAGGCCGATTCCCGACTTTTAGTGGTTGGGAGTCAAATAGCAAGTTTGACTTTTGGCCCTTCTTTTTGCCATAATGTGTGCTGGAGATATCCAAATGGCCCATGCAAACCCATTTTCGACATCTACTCTTTGATAGTTTTCCAATGATATAAAGAACGCCCCAATGCAAGGTGTTTTGACCCTTGCAATCGAACTTTGAAGTTTTGGGAGTCCTAAAGGACTCCCAAGACCCAATTTTGGGAGTGTGAGTTTCATCCTCACACTCTTTCAAAATAGGGTTGCGACACTCTCCCCCACTAGAAGAAAAGGTGAATGTCATCATTGACACTTAAAATTTCTTTCGAGAATTATAATTACTTTCTTTTGGATCCTTGGCCATCATTTGCTAACTTCTACGGCAAGACCTTGCCTCAATCTAACTTAGGCATCCCCAAGTTTCTAACATTTTCTTAGCAAGTCCAAAGGTATCTCATAAGAAAAACCCTTAACCTTTGCTTCGTCAAAAGACCTAAACTAGCCTAATTGATGAAGCCCTCATTTGGGAAACCATTATTTTAACCTTCCCCTCATGAGGAACTCAAACCAAGTCTAATCTTGACCTAAGCTACTTGACATGACTCCTTTCCACAACTTGCGCCTTAATCATAACAATCAAGCCTTAACGAAAAGGTTTGTTTATTAAAGTACGAAAAGCGACATTTGGGATTTATAAAAACCAAGTCCCAAACTACACGATTAAAGTACGCAAATGGGGTCATGAGTTCCTGTGTTGTCCACGAGTACCAACCAACCTTTTGAGATGCACTTAAAGCTTGTGCATGTCCCTGTAAGCTCACCTTGTTTGACTCATCTTTTGGGGTCAAGGTTTCGTTTAACCCCAAAGTAGGAGTCCGATTTTGATTTGGGCCTACGCAAGAAAGTTCCATTTGTCTGATGCCAACTTGACAACACTATTTACACTAATACCTTATTTTCGTGATATAATCTCTTGGAAGTTTTCAGCTTTTATTTCACTTACAACTTGATGTGGTACAATTTATGTGACTCCCTACCCCACTAAAAGAAAGGTGATGTCCTCATCACATTCTACATCTTTTTTTTGTCGATCTAATGTGGAATTTTTCTATGGTTTCTTGGGCATGTTCCATATCGGATTCATTCACCCAAGATGCTTCTAATGGATGGTATCATGTCCACTTAACTAAGTATTCTCGTTCTTGTCCTCTTAGTTGCCTCGACTTGAGCACGGCCTACACTTCAAATTCTAGTTCATTATGAACCAAATATGGTGGGGCCTTGAGTTGTGCTCCCGATTAGGCCTTGAGGCATCGCAGGCAACTAATTTCAAAAGAGAAACATGAAATGTGGGGTGAATTCTAAGATTTTCTAGTAGTTCTAACTTGTAGGTGTTGGAAAGTTTTTTTTTCCAACACTTTGAATGGGCCCACATATGGGCCCAAGAACTTGTGACTCAAACCTTCTAGCAATCGAAATTTTTTGATGTTCAACCACACTTCATCCCCTTCTTAAAACTTCACCTTTCATCAAGACTTGTCCGCAAAATCCTTGTACCACTTGTGTGCCTTTCCAAGTTGGCCTTTACCACCTCCCACATGTGCCGCCTTTCTTCATCAAGTTGTGTGACCATTGGCACTTCTTCACTTGCATCACTCAGGGGTTGGCCATGTGCTGCCCAAGTCATGGGCATAATTGGTGACTTGCCCGTCACCATCTAAAAGGGGGTGGACCCAGTTACGGAGTGTTGCAAGTTGTTGTAACAAAACTTGGCTAACTCCAAATGGTCCACCCAATCTTGTTGATTCGCTGCCACATAATTCTTCAAGAATTGTTGGATAACCAAGTTCACCCTCTTGGTTTGTCCATCAGTTTGGGGGCGAAAGGAAGTGCTCATCTTGAGCTCCGACCCCATTCGCTTCCATAAGGCTCATTAAAACTTCCTTGTGAACTTTGGGTCTCGATCCGAGACTATGTCCTTTGGGAGGCCATGATGTTTGAAAAGATGCATGAAAAATAACCTACCCATTTCTTAGGCCGTGGCTTCATCTTTGGTGGGAATGAAATGTGCCATCTTGTTAAATCGATCCACCACCACCATGATGGCGTCAAAACCTCTTGATGGGCAAGCTTACCATGAAATCCATGGACACATTTTCCCACGGCCCTTCAAGAATTGGCAAAGGTTGTAACAAACCCGTTTACTTCTTATTAAGTGTTCGAGTTTTTTGGCAAGTCAAGCAAGTTTTCACATACTCCTCTGCATTGTCTTTCAAGTTGAGCCAATAATAAGACTTTTTAAGGAGTGTTGTGGTGCGCTTTGCACCACCATGGCCTGCAAATGACCTATCATGACATTCTTTCAAGACAATGTCCCTCAGTTTCCTTTTCGGTACATAAAGTTGATTTTGCTTATACCACAATAGTCCATTTTGCAATTAGAAGTGTGATTTGGCTCCATTTTGAATGTTTTGCCTCACTTCTTTGGCAAATTTGTCACGACGGCTCGCTAGTTGAATTTCATTTTGAAGCTTTGTTTCTCCCACATACACCACTTTAATTTGGTGCTTTCGATTTAACGCATCAGGCACCACGTTCTCCTTCCCGGGCTTGCGTCAAATGTCTACATTGAACAAGGCCAATGTGCCTTGCCATCTCATTTATTTCGAGGATAACTTGGGTTGAGTGGCAAAGTACTTCAAGGTCACATTGTCGATCCACACCACCACATCTTTGGAGCTTATGTAATGGCTCAAGTCTTGAGACAATGTATGACCGCCAACATTTCCTTCTCATGTGTTGGCCACCTTTGCTCCATCTCGTTCAATTTCTTGTTCTCAAATGTCATCAGTTTTCCTTCTTGCACTAGGACTCCTCCAATTGAAAGTTGAAGGCATCAGAATGAATCTTAAAATCTTTGTCGAAATCGAATAACTTTAACATTAATGCTTTCATCAAAATGCCTTTCAAGGTCTCAAAGACCTCGTCACATGCTCCATCCCATTCGTAAGTTCCGGCGGACTTTTTTAAAAAGTTTGTCAAAGGTGCGACCATCTTCGCAAAGTTTTTGATGAACTTGCGATAATAGGAGGCCAATCCTAAAAAGGATGTTAAGGCCAGAGCCAACTTAGGCGGTTCCCAATCCCAAATTGCCTTCACCTTGTGATTGTCCATCTTCAAACCTTTTTAAGTGATCTTATGTCCAAAGAAGTCCATTTCCATCACCCCGAATTCACATTTCTCGAGCTTGGCATACAACTTGTTTTCCCTCAATCTTTGGAACACCTTTCGGAGGTGCTCCACATGGTCCTCCAAGGAGCCACTATAGATCAAAATGTCGTCTATGTAAACGACGACAAAGTCATCAAGTCATTCTCAGAAAATGTCATTCATGAGAGTGCAAAACGTGGCGGGTGTGTTGGTGAGCCCAAAAGGCATCACCAAAAATTCGTACGAGCCATATTTTGTGCGATAAGCAGTTTTTTCTTCATCCCTTTCCGCAACTCGAATTTGGTAATACCCCGAACGTAGGTCAATCTTACTAAACACTTTAGCTCCCAAAAGTTGGTCAAAGAAATCATCAATCCGAAGTAATGGGTATCAGTTTTTCACCATCACCTTGTTGAGGGCTCTATAATCCACACACATCTTCAATGTCCCATCCTTCTTGTGAACAAAAAGGATAGGTGCCCTATATGGCAATTTGTTAAGTTTAATGTATCCATTCATGAGGAGTTCTTCGAGTTGAACTTTAAATTCTTTCAACTCCTCATGGCTCATTCGATATGGGGCCTTGGCGAGAGGTGCCACTCCTGGCATCACCTCGATCACATGATCAATTTATCTTCTTGGGGGCAAGTCCTCATGCAACTCTTCAAACATCACATCTAAGAACTCATCCAAAACTTGTTTAATGTAATTCGGGGAAGTCACCAAATTGGCAGCTTCCTTGGGCTCATACTCATCCAACACCCACATGACACACAACATGTCGTAACCTCCCACACATTCTCTTTCCCAGGTTTTTCCTAACATAAAGTGGATGGTTGATCCACCCCCGCAAGGCATTTCGTGTGCCTTCACCCACACGATCCCGCTTTTGGACGGGATTTTAACTAGTTTATTGTGCCCTTCTATGAGCACATTGTTTTGGGTGATGAACTCCATTCCTAAAACGCAATCCATTCCACCTAAAATGAAAACCAACAAGTCCACCTTTCCTTTCCAATTTCTTAGTTGAAAAGGCATTTCCTTTGCTTGTGACGTAGTGGGATGGGGAACCCCATCCGCGATGTGCACCTTGATGGGTGCCTTAAGCTCCTCCAATTGGAGCTCCATCCTTTTGGCACTTTTCTGGAGTTATGAAATTGTGAGAAGCCCATGTGTCTAAAAGACATAACACATTTCGCTTAGTAATTTTCCCCTTCAAGAAAATAAGTCGATTGCATTCAACTTGGGCTAGGTTCGCATTACGGGCAATTACTTTAGAGCCTTTATTCCCCACTCCGGTCTTGGGATAATCTTTGGATTAATGCCCCACTTCGTTGGGGTTGAAACATGTTCCCTGAGGCTTCCCACTAACATCTCCCTTGGGTTGGCTCCCTTTGAAGGGGGCCCCTTTCTTTCCAAAATTTCCCTTGGGCTTGAACCCCGAACCTTGGAACGGTTTAGGCTTTTCCTTCCATGGGCTTCCTTGCCTTCAGTTCCATTCTCCCTCATGGCGTGGCTTCTTGTGAAGGAACTTGTTGTCCTTCTTGAACCCGGATTTTTCACCCCGTCCCACATCCGAAAAGCCTTCCACTTTCATGATGGCTTCGAATAGTAAGGGGGGCCAATTTTCCTCAAGCTTACGCTTGGCCCAAGTTGGAAGCCCCATCACAAATTTACACACGTGATCCAACTCATGCATGTGTCGGATCTCAAACATGAATTCAGAATAAGCCCCCACATATTGTCGCAAGTTGTCATTTGTGGCATTCACAAGGTCGCAGAATTTGCACCTCGAGATGTAGTCGGAATTCCTTTGAACAAATTCGGATTCGACACGTTCCTTAAAGAATTCCCAAGTGTAACCATGGTTCTTCCCCTCCTCTTGTTTCACTTTCCCCCACCATGTGGCGGCATAACCTTTTAAGTAGGACTAGGCAAGCTCCACGGCCGAATGTCGTCCAACCTTGATGGCATGCAAATAATCCTCCATTTAGGCAAGCCAAGCATCCACAACCTTTTGGTCATGGGCACCATCGAAATTCTCGGGTTTGGCCGGTTGAAATTCCGCATTCTTGGATGATCCTCCTTTGAGGGTTGCAACCAACTCACTGAAATCGAGCCTATTCATTTTGAGGAGGACTTCTGATTGTTCCTAAATGAATAAGACCGAGATTCGTTGCTCCTCTTCACTTTCAAGCTCATCTTGGTCCTCCCAGGTTCTTGGTTCGTCCTCCCCAATTGATTCCGATGGGACTACTTGGTCTTCGATGGGTTCTTCCAACATGGTCTCTTGTGCTTACTTATGGTTCTTCTTGAGTGCCATCCGAAACTCCCAAGAAGTGAATCGAGCTCTACCGGAGCTCTGATACCAAGTGACGTGCTCCCAAGTTCCTAGTTAGACCCAAAATGGGTTTAAGTTACTCAAACAACAGAATTGTGAGGAACTCAAGGCACGCTCCCAACTCTCACCACTATAAGGGGTAAGGGGGCGTGTTAAAGCTCCGGGACGGGACTAGGAAGAGTGACAAGCTTTAGTTACTTACTCGAACCTGCATCAAACCAATCAACAAGTTGGTTAGATCACTTTCTGAAACACCTTTAGTGCTAGGATCAACCATGGGCAACTCTGAACTCACAAGACTCACCAAGGCCCAAACTCGGGGGAAGCCACCACCTTCATGCATATAGTATTCTCTACATCTCTATATGGCACCTACATCCGAATGGTTTATTGTCTCAGGACTCCCAAGGAGGAGTCCTGAAATTGTCCCGATTTGGACTCTTGAGACTTTGCAAGATCATAATTTTTTGCCCATACATCTTATTGGGATGAGGTCTAAAACAAACTTGTAGCTCTCCTCGAAAGCTTACCAACGATGTATCGCACTCCCTCTGCACGCATCGGGGTCGGGCCAATTCTTAACTTTCAGTGGTCGAGAGTCAAATTGTCAAATTGACTTTCGACCCTTCTTTTTGCCATAACATGTGCTGAAGATGTCCAAATGGCCCATGTGAGCCCATTTTCGACATCTACTCTTTGATAGATTTCCAATGATATAAAAAACGCCTAAATGCGAGGTGTTTTGACCCTTGCAATCAAACTCCAAAATTTTGGGACTCTCGAAGGACTCCTAAATCCCAATTTTGGGAGTGTGAATTTCATCTTCACACTCTTTCAAAGTAGGGTTGCGACATTGTGTACCTCCCCAACATGGTGGATCTTGGGATACTAATCACAAATGTTTGCTTAAAATTGAATTTCTTTCATAAATATGGAACAAACTATGATTTTGTTTGTCCTTTCCACCAATCCATTAATGGTAAGTTTCTAAACATGATGTGCATAATAAAACTTCCAAGACTTCACTCAAGAATTGAAGCCCATTATTTGAAACAATATTTAATGGTGCTTCAAGTATTGTGATAACACATCCATGTAAAAATTATTCCATTTTTTGTTTTACAATATATTTCAAGGCCTCAATTTTTATCAAATGTGTTAAATAATTATTGGTAATAATAACTTGAATTGATGCCCATTTCTAACCATGGGTAATGGCCTCATCAAATTGAATCTTCATTTTTCAAAGGTCCAAAAAGTGGTATGGGATGGGTGCAACAAAATATTAAAAGCCACACTTCCCACTTAAGAGGACTATTATGGAGTTGAACTAATGTTAATAACTTTTTCCTTGATTTTTTCTAAGCAATGATTAATACGAACATATTCTTAAACTTTGTTACAATTATATTTTAAACCACATGTTTAAAAGATATAGGTTTAAGTAAATTCATCAAAATTCAAACATATGTCACAACCTATGAAATAGATGGCAAGTAGATGAAATATTGGATTTTATATTTTCAAATCAATGGTGTGGTAAAATTTACATGTGGACTTTCAACTTTTCATATTATAATAAAAATATATTCAACTTCTAATGTAAAAGCAAGAAGGAACACAATATTCACCAATTAGTTTTAAACCATTTGGTACTTACTTTTATTATATTAAAATTCTTCAAATTATGTAATCAACAACATAATTTTGTATTCAACATGTCATTTTTTCATAATGGGACTTTTTTTTAAATTGAATTTACTTTCTTGTGTCATGTTCAAAATTATAATCTTTTAAAATTAGATTTTGAACGAATGTACTTTATTTTTCCATGTTTGGATCCTTCTTTGTTTATGCCATGACATCCACCATAAGGGCTTAAGACTCCTCTTTAATCCCATCAAAGCCTTATCTTTTTGTTCAAATTACTTTGATCAAACACACTTGAACCTTTCCTTTATCTTCCATTATCAATTAGTGTAAAGATGAACTCATGCTCTCCTTGAGCACATTTGGGCATTCCATTGAATAATGCCCCATTTTTCATAGTGCATCATTGATAGGTCTTTCCTTAACATTTTTTATTTTGTTTGTTTTGGATTGCAATAAATGAAGGTTTAATTGACCCATCTAATTTATTATATGTTCCATAGTTGATTCCATGTGAGTTTTATGTGTTTTCATGATTGGTTTTTTCACTTGTGAAGTTTGTTGGAAATTTACTCATCAGAGTCGTAATGTGTGGGTGCTACTCATAGGGTCATTTCCATGTTTTTTCTTTTTTTGGTTAAATTGTCATCACATCTTTGAAGGTCCCCTTTAGTTCATACTTCACTTGTTACCTTAATTTTAGCAATAACTTGATGGTGAAATGTTCCATCACTAGTGCTTTGTACAAGGAAAAGTTGGACCCGACCCCTCATGTCCTTGTGCTTTAAGACATTTATGATTTGATTTTTCAATAAATTCAATTTCTTGTCTTTAAACTCTCTCATGGTTTTGGAAGCATCATGTTAAACAATTGATTTAATTCAAGATATATATCCTTTGTAAAATATATCTTTCTAATGGGGTTGTATCATATGTGTCCATTATGTTCTTATGGTTTTGTTTGTTGAAATTATATCATTGTAAGACCATGGTTTCAAGGAACTTAGGAAAAACATTAAACCATTCCCCAATAATGATTTTTTTTAATTTTGAAAAAAACAAATTAGAAAAGGAACAAATTTTTACAAATTTTTTGTTTTTAAAATTTAAAAATTCACCCAAAAATTTGCCATAGATGCCTATAAGATGAAAAGGTGCTTAAAATTTTCCATTTTCATACTATAAATATAGTCAAATATACTTAAATGGATGATCACCACTTAAGCAGCATTAGAAAATTGAAAAATTAAATTGTTCCCTAGGCATTTTAAATCATACAACATTATATAAGCTATTTTATATTCTCTATAAATAATTATTTCAAAGTCATCTATGTTTTCCTAAAGAGGAATTTTCAAATGAAATGTTTTGAAAAAAATTATATCTTGTATTTATAGTTGCCCCAATATGTCTTTTTTTTTTTTACAATCAAATTTGAAGAAATATGAATTTTTGAAAGTGCACATATTTTGCTAGATTTTGTGTTTTGTTTTGAAATTTTGTTATAATTTCAAATCATACCAAAACATGTTAACACTTTTAGGTTTAATTTTTTATGTTATAAGCTACAAGTTTTCTTTAAACAACATATACATTTCATCACATTTACATGTCAAAAAATACTCATGAACTTTTTTGAAGCCTTAATTTTTTATAAACAAAAAATTGAAAAAAAATGAAAAATTGAATGTTTTTCAAATGTGTCTAATAGTACCCTATTACTATAAAAATATTTTAAATCAAATAAATTGTATTATGAAAATTAAAAGGACCTTTATGAAAGTAATGTCATTGAATGAAGTTATTAAACATCCTTTATTCAAACCAAACTTTGATATTGGAATTTTGTTTGATTCATTTTAGATTTTTCAATAGCCATACTATTCAATAAACACAACTTTCCATGATTCACATGCTATTAAAGTGGCACCACATAGACAAACGTAACAAAAATTGCAGAAAAGTTGATGTTTGGACATCACTTTTGGCTAGTTTTAACTCATTTGCACCCATTTGCATTCACAAATAGATGCACAAATAACTTGGCTCAAGACTTTCATTGTAAAATTTTGAAGCTTTAATGTTTTTGCACCAAATGATTCCCACCACTAATAACTAAAAACCTCACTAGCTATAGCATTACTAATAGAATCAGTAAACAATCCTTCGTTATTCTCTAAGCAAATAATTGTTTATCAAATTTAACATGATTTTGCACATTATAATAAAATTTATCTCTTATAACTTTGAACCCTTTCATTACTTCTCAATCCCTCTCTTGTCCATTGCCTTTTCATTTAAGATCAAACATATAACTAACAATATAATGGGATATGACCAAAAGGTCACCTATCACGTAGGATTTGAATAATATCTACCTTGTTTAATGCAAAAAGGAAGACATACAATTGATAGTATCAATCAATTGACCCATCTTGTAAATGCATGGGTTGGAATTGCAAAATCCACTAGGCATACCAGACAATAAATGGACTTAGTTTCAACCACCACTAATTGAACATTATGTCAAAATGACTTGGAAAATATGGTCACAATATGGTTTCAACTAAAACTACCAATGTTTTCCATGCACAAGTCAATGGCATGTGTAACACAACCTAAATAAGTAATGTGAGGAATTTTTCTTCAACAATCTCTGTAACTCTTTTGCAAATAGGAACATTGTTTATAATAACTTCAACTTTGTGTGAGCCTATTAATTCAATTGCATCTATCAAATGTCTTGTTATGAATTATGATGTTTTCTCCTATCCACTAGTATTTATTGTTTTTTCAAACATTATTCCTTTTGGTGGAACACATAGAATGTTCAAGAAAGGTCTCTTGTTTATACTTGTCCAACCATCACAACAAATTGTGTACCCTATTTTTCCTAGGATTTCACAATTGGTTCTAAGTTTCACTCTAAATCACTTTTGATTTCAAGCAATAGCCCTTCATTTGAATGATCAAAATTAGAGACAAAATGAAAATGTCCAAGGTTTGAAATCCATATTGCTCTTGAAATATCGCATGACCATGCCACATTCACTAGAAGGAAAACCTAGCTTTTCCAACAGCATTTCCAACTCCTTTTCAACTATAATTCATAATTGAAAATAACAAACTTAATTGGGATTTTATTTGCAATTGAAATCTATTATTTGCAACTGAAAACCATGGCAATCAACAAATACAAGTTGAAAGTGACATTCTAATTGAAAATGTCATCCATATGTTAGCATTGCATCAACTATTATAGTTGAAAATCATTTTCAACTTGAACAATAAGATGTATGAACTTCATCCAGTGACATTTCACAATGTAATCAATTTTGTATTTCAATATTCAATATTATAATACAATTGAATTTATATGAATCATCCAATTTAAAGAAGGAGGATATCTTGACACATGGATGTAGGAGATGGTGACACATGGTAGAGATTGACTATTTTGAAATTAAATATTTTTATAACTAACATTATTTTAGATTATCAATCTTGCATCCAGTAAGATTTTGTCACGTGGAGATACATTTTATATCTAATTGGGCCTAAGTACCTACCTCCCTATTTAATTAAGTTTAAGTACCTATGTAGATAGGTAGGTAACATATTTACCAAGCCATTTAAATTTGGTTAGGTAGCTAGCTAGCTAAATAGGCCTAAATAATTAAACTACCTACTTATCAAACTCCATTTACTAGAAAAGCTAGTATAGGATAATCTTTTTATTTTTTGGTTTAATTTTAAAGGTCAAACCATTTTAATTGACTCATCCCAAGTACCACTTTTTTAAAAATGCTTAGTGCATCTACTTATATAGTTTGCAAACTTGAAACATATGACAAAAAATATGGGACAAACATTTTAGTTGTAATCTAGTTGCAACTACTTGGATAAACATGTTGATAACTTAAGGACAAAGACTTATAAATCTTTGTACATTGGTATGTTGCCTTTGGAGCTAAAAAATATTTTATAGCCCTTCACCTACTACATCCACAACAACAAAAATATCTTAAATCAATGAAGGAATGAATAAGATATGCCCACATGTGGTTTGGTACATATGAACAATTTGAATTTTAGAGTTTAAATTTTTTGGATGTTGCTTTATTGTCTTCACATTTGAAAAAGGTTTTGTAAAGCTTCAAATGGCATTTTCATAGCTTTTTAAATTGTTCAAAACAAGCAAAAAATGAAGAAAATATGAGATTTGAAAATAAGGGGTCTAAATGTTTTTTTTCCTCCTTAAACAAACTCATCTTGTTCTTCCTTCTTTGTTGTTGTTTCTTTGTTTTTGGAATCCAAGAAATATTGTAGATTTGGCTCACCCATGGTCATGAAAATCTTTCCAATAGGACAAGAACCTTCAAAGATATGATAGGTGTTTAGTGATAAACTTGTCTACCCTACTTATTAGAACTTTATGCTACAATAACTTAATCTACCTATTAGTTATACTAAATATTAAACATAAAAAATATCTTTTAATTTTTTAAATAATTATTAATAAATAAATAATAATATTGGTACTAACATAAATTAATAATAACAATAAAAATATTCATTATATTATTCTTGATGGATATTAATATTTCAAATAATATTATTGATAATTAAATTTTACTAATATTATTTTTTATTATTTTATTAATAACAATTAAATATTATTAAATATTTAATTTCAATTTAACTTGTTATTAATAGTTAATTATAGAATTGATGGTAGTAATAATATAAAATAATATATATAATCAATTATAATATTAATATACATAAATATCAATATAAATAATATTTATACTTTAATGTTAGTTATATGAAATAATTTTAATTATAAACATATAATTTTATTAGTGAATAGTGGTTGATAATATTATTAATATTGGTAATAACTTATGATTAATACATAGTAGTAATATACACCTATGTTGTACTAATTTAGGTGAGATATAATAACATGCACGTGCACACACACACATAATGTATTAACTTAAATTAGGTATATTATCTAACTTAGGTTATTATAATCTTTTGAAGGCTTTGAAATATTGTAATATTTTTTTTCCCCAAAATCCTTTGGTAAGGTTGTTGTGATGTTCTTAAACTCCCCAACTTTGAATGAGTTGTAAACTATTGAAAAAAGCAAATCACCCCATTGTGAAATTGAAAATTAACTATAATAAAAATAGGGAAATGCCCAAATTAACAAATGTACCTTGCATTTCATCCATCCACCAATGTAAATTGTCACTCGACCAAAAATTAAATTACCAAAATAGTCGAAGGCATCACTTGTGATGATGCAACATCACCCAAGGATAAAATGAAGTTTGATAACATCATAGTTTTAATTCACCTTTCAACTAAATGTCAACTAAAAAAGTTATCAATGTAAATCATTTGCACAAAGTGGTCCCCAAATTGAAGACCATCTTTCAACTGTTGGCCAATTTTTTTGACATTTCAACTTCTTTGATTTTTTTATTTAAAAACTGTAGTTGGAATGTAGTTGGAAATGACATCTAATCAAAAGCTTTCTGGTTTTAAAAAAAGGATTTTTTTCTAGTGATTGAATGGTACACCATGACCAAAAAAAATTGAACTACTTTATCCACCTCATGCTTGTGCAATTTTGTTGAATTCCACGTAGTTAACATTATTGGTTGAAATGTGTCCATTGACAATGAAGTTGATTCCAACATGTTGATTTTCCTTCCTTCCATTTTTTTGGTTGCAATTCCTTCTTCAATTGGAGCTAAAACATTGTTTGGTACACTTGTGTAGACCTCTTAATAATTCCCTCCTCCAAAATAATTATCTTTGACTCTCACTTGATAGAAGATTTTTGAATTGTTTAGTGCAATAATTACAATTCAAGATCCACATTGCCCCATGTTTGATAGGCATTTCTACATAACTCACTAATGACCACTTTGGAGCAACACTTGGAGACCAGTTTGTTGCTTTCTTGTATGGATTCTAAGAGAAAGAAAGAAAATAAATTTTATTTGTGAAAATTACAATAAATTGGGAAGAAATAAAGCAACTCACTAAAGACACGAACTCTTTCTACATCAAGAATTGAAAAGATTGTTTCAAGGATCACAAAACATGGGACTTTGCAAAAATTGCAAGGTGTGGGATTATTTACAACTTATGAGAATTATAATGGCACTAGAAAACTTTTGCAACATGGATTGCTTTGAGTTTCACAAGGCATGGGATGCACAAGCTCTAAAGAAACATGGAATTCAAGCATGTTGAGAACACCAATGCCATCTATGGAACTCTACAAGACCTTTTGGAAACATCATGAACCTTCTTGAACATTCTAGAAGATTTTGGACCACATACATTGAATACGATGTTATTCCAAAACCTTTTGGATGTTTTCTATAACCTTAGCTTGGGCCATAAATATTTAAAACTGATGTAAATCTTTATGCTTGACATTATATGAATTAAAAACCAATTATAATTATGAAAATTTTAAAAAATTAACAACTAATTATGTAATTTCACATTTGAAATTGGTTACAATACGAAATTATTATATTTAAAATTACATTTGAATATATGGCCCAAGTTTTTAAAAATTAAACCACATTTGAAGTTTTGAAATATATATTAAAACTACCCTAATGCTTATTTCAAATTGAAGTTGTTAACAATTAGGATAAAATATGAAATTAAATAAATCTAGAACTAAAATAAACCTAGAATGACATAATTACAAGTGAAAAAGTTAAATTCATTACGAAGTTATAAAATATTGTCATGACAATAGTTGAATCAAACTCATTGCATTTGGACATGACATATATGACTATGGACATGTGGTAGTAAGCTTGTTATTGTGACTTTAAAACTAAGTAAAATTTCAATAGTAATAATAAATAAATAAATGTACAAATATATGAATAAATAAAACTAAAAATAAGGCAATTATAATTCAAAATTATTACTAGTCATCCATATGGATGTAGTTCGAAATGTCATGTCTATAGTTGTAAATGTTACATCCAATGTGATGAGTCCTATTCAACTAAATGTAGTTATATAATCATTTATGATTAAAAAATTAGTCATATATGTAATCATATGTACTCATGGTTTTTCCATAGGCCTTCATGGATTCAAAAACTACCAATGGCTAACACTTGCATCTGAAAACAAAATAATTACTATTTTCATGATATGATTTTCTGCAAAAGGGTTAGCTATTTTTACTCCTACATCAATTCTACACATTTTTTTATGTAAGACACAACATTGCATGTATCTATGGTCCCACCACTATACATGACATGTAGTTTATGGATTTGTGCATTATATGGTGGTTCATTGTTTTAAATGTTTGACATTCCATATAAATAGACCCTATAAGTCCATAAGACATTTTGAAATGGACATGATTGCTACATTGTAACATTTTATTAGTGCAATATTTCATAACTAGAATTACATGCCTTCTTGTGAACCTTCGCAACCTACCTCAAAACTAACATAAGAATATGATCATGTCATCTTACATGTTGTATGCAATATGGAATTTTTTTATATTAATAAAAATAATTAAAGGTGAAAATATGATAAAAGGAGAAAACAATATTTCTTTATAAAAGGACTATGAATATTTTACTGGTCCTATTAAAATTTTCATATTAAGGATTTTTTAAATGAAATAGTTTACAAGTTGTTATTAAAAATACATATAGTTGCCCCAATATATCATTTTTTTGTGTTATTCATTTTTTGATAAATATGATTTCTCAAAATGAGTAGATTTTGCTAGATTTTAGGTTTCATTTTGAGAAATTATTATAATTTTGAATCATATTGAAACATGTTAACTACTTTAGGTTCTTAGTCTCTAGTATCATAAACTACAACTTTGTTTTATATGTCATGTACATTACAACCCATTTACATGTGGTAAAGGACTTTTGAAAATTTGAGATTTTGAAACATATTTTGAATTTCTAAGAATCTCAAATTTCATAAATTTTAAATTGTGACTATTTTTTATTGTGAGTAGTAGGTTATTATCATTTAAATTTTTTTACCATCAAAATTTATTTATTGAATGATTCCTTTACTTTAGTCTTTTGCCAAATTGATTGATTTTAATGCAACTATTGTTCAAGTTCAAAGGTCCTTTACTAGAACCAAACCCAAAATTAAGTCAATGAATTTTTAATTTGAATTCCTCAACATTCATATTAGTCATTTAGCACAACTTGAATTAGGTTAGTGCCTACTTTAAATACCTACCTAGTAGGTATTTAATTAGTAGCCATTAGCTAAATAATAGGTACCTACTCATAGGTACCTATTAGTAAGGTCCCTAGTATGTATCTACTTTAAATATGTACTAGTTAAGTAGTATGTACCTACTCCACTACATACCTAGCTACTAGTAAATACCCAGGTGAATATGTACCTTGGTATGTATTTACCTACCTTGACTACTAGGTAGTAGGTATGTACCTACCTTAGCTAGGTACATAGGTATTAATTACTTACCCACCTTACCTTGTAAGTACATATTATATTTTAACTAGGTGGTTAAACCTACCAAGGTACCTATTAAGTACTTACTAATACTAGTACTAGGAACCTACTAGTACCTATCTTAGATATATATATTAGTTTGGTAGATAAATTTGTTATTATGTACCTACCCCACTACGTACTTAGCTAGTAATAGGTACCTATTAATAGCTACTTAGGTAAATATGTACCATGGCTACTAGGTGGTAGGTACATACCTACTTAAGATATGTATTAAATACTTACCCACCTTGATACATACTACCTACTACATAGGTACCTACTTTAGCTAGGTGGTTAAACCTACCAAAATACCTATTAGATTATTAAGTAGGTTATATGTTATTAGGTAACTAGGCTACTTAAGTAAGTTTTAAATAATTGTTTATCATAATATGGTGACAACTTTTATCATATAAAAAAATGTGATGTAATGGTTAAGGACTTCACCCTCAATGTGGAGGTGAGGGCACACTACTACAAAATGTGAGTGCAATACACTAGTCCTTGTTCACTAGGCCAGTGAATTCACTGTTACCCCACTAGGTCCTGTTCATTATGACCAATGAATTCATTCAACATCCAATGAAATCACTTGCCATATACGGACACCTTTTGTTGTAATGGGGGTTCAAGTCCTCAGAATTGCAACCTTATCCTATAAGGCTAACTAGGCTAAGTTAAGTTATTAACTTAGGAAAGTACCTAGCCTAGCCTAGGTTGCTAGCACGAAAGGTTAGCCTACATTCTTAGGTTGGTTAAGACCTACATTTTTAGCATGTAAACTAGCTTTTTATCCTAGCAGACCTTAGGTTTACCTACCTTAAGCTCATAGGATGAGAGAATAGCCTATTCGCCATGTTTTCATGGTTGTAGTTGCAAACATCATAGTCGTAAAAAAACATGTCTTGCGTGACTATAGTTGTAAAAGACATTTAAAAATACGTCATGTGCTAATCAACTACATAGTCATGTAGTCATGGATGTTCTAAACGACTAGCAACCTAGTCATAAATGGAGTCATGAAAGACATGTTTTGGCCTTATGTAATAGGGCAATTTGTTTTACACCTTTATGGATTATAATTTGTGCCAACTTCATTTTTTTAATTTTAAGAAAAAATTTCTTATTTTCAAATTTGATCAAATCTAATTATGTACATTTGTGGAATCATTTAAAAACTAATGTTTTACACCAAATGGGGGGGCCTCTTATGTTGCATGCCTCACTTTGTGACAATACACAAAAAACTTGTAAATGGACTTATCATAACCAAAGTTTATGGAATCATTTATTAGTGTCCAAAATTCATAGTTATCATAAGCAATTCAAAATTAGAGTTTCCAATGCAACCATTTTCACAACTATGCATGGAAGTATTATAAAAAATTCAAGGCATTACAATTAAGGAAATTTGTGAAGTCCTTTTTTACATGGTTTTTGTGGAATTTGTTTAGGCAAAAACCTATATATACAAGGATGTTTAAGAGGGTTACTACTTTTACTTTTGGAAAATATGATTATTTTGTCCCAAACATAGGCATCCAAAATTTGGCATTGTCAAATTATATTGCAAAACTGTACTCGTAAAGATTTCACATTTGGACTTTTTGATCCATGTTAAAATGCTTTTACCCTTATAAATACAAGTAAAAACACATCACATTATGTTCAATTATATTCTTTAATCTAAATTTAAATAATTTTACATATGTAGTATCTTTACATGGTTTTTATATAAAGTATGCGTGCATACATCATTTTATATAATTAAGGTATATTGAACCTTAACTTTGATTTACCATTAATAAATATTATAATGCATTTATATGGCATTGATATGCTCATAAAAAAAATCTATAGTAAAATCACTAGAATACATTCACAATTGGGGTTAAAAAAAAGGAAAAAGGACTTCAAGACTTAAGGCTACTTTTTCAACTAACATTTATATGAAACAAATCTAAGTAAGAAAAGTTGGATAGTCCAAGATAAGATAATTCATGTGATGGTCGTGATTTTTCACAATTATACATAATTGTGCATGATATTTTGGTTTACACGTAGAAATGAAAAATGAGCTTTAAAAGTCAATTAAACATGTTTTGTTACATGATTATTTCCTACACATGTGACCTACATCTAGAGTTAGAAATTTTGAACCTAATAAATTAAAAAACTAGTCAAATGATTTAATAAAGGAATCACGTCCCTTGTAGCCTTTTGTCTCAAAATTTCAAGACTTTGGAATTTTCATATGATTTATTTTTCATCAAATCAAGGTTCAATGAACATGTAGTTGCATAAAAGGAAGCATGGGTTTTTGGTACAAAAAGTTTGAAATCAATTCTATCATTTTATGCATTCCTTTTGCATTCCTTTATAAAAAAAACTATAATATGAAAAAATGACCATAAATTAGTCAAGGACTCAAAAGGACTTTTATACTACATCCAATAATTATTGGATTTTTCTAAGCTTGTTTTTTCAATACTCTAATAATGGAACACAATAATGCACCATAGTTCCAATATACTAACTATGAAAATCTAAAAATGTCCTTTGTAATCATTTTTGAATTAGACACTCTTTTTTAGAACCCCAACCACAAAATGAGCCCATGATGCATAAGAATAACTATAATTTCAATGTAAAAAAATGTCATTTCAAGCGTTTGAAACACAACCCAAAACCCAAGTGACTTAATGACTAATTTAATTAGTGAAAGTTTAATTAAAAGGAATAGTTCAAGTATGTTGATATTTAAACCAGGTTTTTCTTTTAAAATTATTTCACATGATGACATAAAAATTCAATAATAATATAGAACATTAATTTTCATGAAAGTGATTATAAGACCTTCAAAATTTGAAGTTTTGGGTTTCAAAGAAAATATATAGTTATATTTAGAATAATCACTTATGCTATTTTCAAAGGCTTGGTAGGAAATATTTAGCATAGGTAGGTACAAAAAACTAATCATAATATGACTTTTTCATAACTTTTTGGCATTTAAAAAGCAGCATTTTAAGACTAAAAGTTGCAATGGCATCCTTGAGACCTTGAGTCCTAATATGTTTATGTAAGGTGTTTAAACATGTCAAAACTTTTCAAGTGAACTTGACTGCCCATTATAGCACATATCAAATGCACAATCAACCCAACATGTTCATTATTCACCAAAATATTTGTCTACGTGGGTTGATTTAGGATAAAGGAAAACAACAAGATTGGAATCTTGTCTTGTTCTTAATATTAAATGTTGTGGTACTTTAATTGTGCATATACTTTATGTCATCCAAAGGTTAATTATTGTTAGAAATATTGTTATATTTATATTTTAATTTTCACATGAAATTAGTTTATTAGACTTATTAACATGTAAAATAAGCAATGGTTACATGACTAGTGGTCAACCAAGTTGACCAAATATTGTGTGGTGATGAACTTTTGAAGCCAAAAATGATTGTCACCAATAATCATCAATTTATAATGAAATCTTAATCTAATTCAAAATGATTGAACTACAAATTGATTTCATATTGGAACTTGAAACTTAATGATTGTGCAATTGCAACAACATTCTAATTTGGATAGACAACATTATAGTGATCTATTTTAGTCATGTGGTCCCATTCAAGTTTTGATTCCAAAAGAGGCTTGACACAAGTTCTAGTTTTTAGATCCACATGTAACATCTTTTTAATATAAGTGGTAACCATATTGTTATATTTCTCCTATTAGGTTTTCAATTTTAATTGGTTGTATAACATTAGTATTACACTATGTGTATTGTGGATGTTCGACATAATTTCCAAACATCATTGAAGTTTCAGATTTTTTTGAAAAAAATGATTTAAATTTAGATTTTTTGGAGTTTGAAGAATGTTCCTAAAGCTAAGTAGCCTATGCGGCACCTAGGCTATGCTTAAAGCTAGGTAGTAGACTATGTGGCACCTAGGCTATGCTTAGAGCTAGGTAGTAGACTATGTGGCACCTAGACTAGGCCTAAAACTAAGTACCTTAGGCTAGGGTAGGCCACATGGCATTTAGGCTAGACTAGGCCTAAGCCACATGGCACTTAAATTATGTTAGACGTAGGCCACCTAGGCTATGCCTAGGCCCCAATAACCTATGTGGCACTTAGGTTATACATATACCACCTAGGTTAAACCTACACCTACACCATATGACTCCTAGCTAGGAAAATCCTATTTCATTTTAGGTTTAATCTTTAAGGTAAAACCTATTTTATTGGCTCATCTCAAATGGCATTTTGATATTAATATTTTTTGTGGCTTTTCAATGTTCTTAATGCACCTTTTTATATAGTTTATAAAATGGAAGATAAAACACATGGGATAAACATTCTAATTGTAACCTAGTTGCAACCTAGTCATAATTGCTACCTATTAAGTACAAGCAACTACTTGACTAGCTACCTACTTCCCTAGATTAACTTAAGGTACTACCTACCAACTACTACTTAGCCTAATCTAATTTATTCACTAATTAACCTAGTTTACAAACTAACAATTAGGCTAGGTCTAAGGTTAGGACACATGGCACTTATGCTTAAACCACATAGGCCATGTGGCACTAGGTTGGGCCTAGACCTAAACCACATGACATCTAAGCTACACATTGACTTAGATTTAGGCCAACTCATTGGCACTTAGGTGCAAGCAAAATATTTTGTACATACTTACATTACCTTGTTTTCTATTTGAAAACATGAAAAAACAATTTTTTAAACTTCTAACCTTCCTCTTGCATTTCAACACAAATGAAACTTTTAGTTTTTCTCATGGCATCTCTAACCTCCCTCTAGCTTCTCGAAGCAATTTGTGTCATATCATGATTTAGATTTGAAAAAATACCCCAAAAGTATCCCCAACAATTACATCATTTTCTTGGGGTTGGGGATGATTTTAATTATGAAAACAAAGTCCATTCACCAAAAAATATATATTAAAATGTTCACCACATTAATATTGAAGTGCTTGGAAAAAAAACCAAATACTTGCAAAAACATTTCACCTACTTTCAAGTATTTTCAAGTAACTTAAAAATACATGATTATAACAATTTAGCTTTTGAAGTCCATGCAAATAAGAGTTAAGAAACAATGTACCCAAAAATAACAGTATTATCCCTATAAAACAAACCCATCATTGGGTGGTACCATTCGGAATGTCACACCTTGATTTTCTTGGACCCATCAAACTTTGAAAAATCATAGGAAACACTTAAATAAACGTTTTCATAAATATGTTTTGAATACATTTATTAAGTTACATAGATTTTGAAATCTCAATAATAGCAATAATATTATCTATTTTGATGTTCCTAATCATTGCATTTAAAAAAAAATTCAGGAACTTATGCTTGTTTTTTTCCTTGAATTTTTTGGTCAAGAACACAAATTTGGAACATGATTTCAGAATTTTTTTTATGAATTCTTTTCCTAGGGTAATTTGGAAGTCATACTATTTTTAAGTTTGTATTTGAAAATTATTTGATTAATATGATTAGTTATGAATTTCTAAAGTTAAGGCTATCAATTTTTAAAGGGGTCATTTTAATTAAAACTATTTTAATTCACCCACTTACACTAAGCTTAAACCTAAATCGCATGGCACCTAAACCTGAACTAGGCCACATGGCACTTAGATTTAAACTTCGACCATGTGACACTGAGGTTAAGCCTAGATTAGGTAGTATATGTGTCACTTGGCCTAGCTTAAAGCTAAATAGCCTAAGCCACCTACACTAGTTAGGTCCATAGCTAGGTAAGAAGGTAGGAAATAAACAAGTAGAAGTTTAGCCTAGGTATATAAGTAGCCTACCATAGCTTGGGTAAGTAGATAGTTTGGGTATGTAGGTAGCTTAATCATATACCTATAAACCATTATTTGCATAGACAACCACATAAATTGAAAATTATAAAATTGCAACTATTGAATTGCATGAAGATTCAATATAATTACAAGCAACAACTAATTTGCATGGTAGTTGAAAAATTGATTGGTTGCAAACAACAACTTTTTTAATAACGATAAAGTAAAAGCACCCAATACCATTAATGTACTTTAAACTTGGGCTTTAATAATGGTCTCCTATCACCACTTGGGCCAAAGGAAAGGATGGAGTGCATTTTATTGTGATGGATTATTATCACATAAAACATATCTTTTTGTGTTAACTAAAGCCATATTGAATTTCATAAAAGACAATTATATGTATTGACTATAGCCACAATGGAATTCATAAACAACAATTTTATATACCAATACATGTTTATATGCCAAAAAAATGTATATCTGAAAAGTATTTCCATCAATAATAGGGTATTTATGAGGATGGTTTCGAGGATGGATTCTCTCAAATTTTTAATTTGAAATTAAAATTAAGAATAACACTAAATTTATTCGACACACATGTTCTAAATAGTTATAAGGTTTCATGATAAAATAACAACGTATTTGTGAAATCAATATTAAGATCCTAACAAGAGCTTAGGATGCCAAATGAACATTTGAAAAAGGACGTCAATGTTAAATTTGAGTTACTCTACCACAAAATTTCCAAAATCCAAAACTAAAAACACAAATGTCCAAAACTCATAATTTCACTTGGTGTAGGTGCAAAATGCTCATATATTTTGCAAACAAAAAAAATGAAAGATAAGAATAAAAGTAGTTCTTATGAAATTGTTTATTATGATGATTCTAGGTTCTTCTATTGTAATATGTAAAAATGTTTAAGATAATGTTTACATAGATATTCATTATGTGGAAAAAACTAATCTAGACCTCTAGGTGCAAAACATTTCTCCTCTTCCTTTTTTAAATAATCACCTTTGGATTCCTCAAACAATATGGTCAATCCCAAAATAAGCTACAATCTTCACATGTTATAAAATTTTATTTTACAAGAAAAATATGTAACACTTTGAAGTCCTTCACCCACATAGCCCATTATGAAAAAAATCCTAGCAGAACCTATCTAGAGTTGGATGAAAATGGAGAAATTTTTTTATGACATGTAGGCCTTGAATTAAATCATCTATCTACCCAATTCAAGTTGATTGGACGTTCAATTTTTACACAAGATGTGAAATATTTTTTAAAAAACACGCAAGAAAATAGGTGATTGAAATCAACACTCAAGTGATTGGTTGATTGCTTCAACTTGACATTGATTTTACCTTGCATGCATTAAAAACATTTCCACAAGATTGGTAAGGAGTGTTAGGTAAACATTCATTGCTAGGAAATTTGTAGGTCATGGGGTTGGAATGTTGTTTATGATAATTGTGTGACCCACTACACCCATGACATGTTCCCCATCAAACTTTTCTACAAATTTGTTTAATTTCTTGTTCCACCCCATTTGATTGTACACATTTCTAAACAATGTTTTAATATTTCTTAGGATTTTTAGGATTTTTGGCATTGCAAACCTAAAATAAAATAACCCCTTTTACATAAGCAAAATTTTCACAAACACAAAAAAAAAACTTACCTAGAGAATAAGTAACATTAATAAATAACACTCAAAGAATTTTTTCACAAGTTCACAATCCTAGTTTTGCAAGAAATCATCAAAATGATGTTGCAACCAATTTTCTTGTGGTGGTGCAAAAATAATTAAAAATATATATATTTTCACATAAAAAAAAGTAAAGTGCAAATCAAAAAGTGTAGATATGGAAAAGATGCAACAAAAAAATAAGAACAATTAAAAAACCTTTAAAATTGGAGAATAAAAGAAGAGGAAAAAATATGATAATAATAATAATAATAAAAGAAAAAATAGAAGGAAAAAACTATGTAGAAAATGAAAAGAATAAATAAATAAACAAAAACACATACATAAGCACACACAATCCTGACATGTTTGGTAATAATGGTATTTTGCACATTGTTGTCAACCTAGGGAGTTTCAATGTGCAAGGCCCATTTTTCTTCAAAGTGCAAGTGCTACAATGGAGAACAATCTATTAACATTTTCTTCCTTGGCACCAAATTGACACCACCATCTTCCAATTGAAGAAGGAATTTTGTGCAATGTGGTAGTTCAATGTTCTAACGACCTATAATATGACTTTTATATACATGCACTATTAATTTATGGAACACTAAAAGTTGAAAAAAATCCCCCTTTCAATCATAAGTATTTTTTTTAAACACAATTTTCAGTGGCACTTTATAAATTGCGATCATTTTTCTATTAACTATGGTTAGTAGGCTATATATATAACTTGTATAAGACTCCCCCACAATATGGACCCACATCCACCATCTTATTTTGTATTCATTAACATTTAATCATTTTACTTAATTGCCCATTTTCCCATGGGAAACTTTTGTTTAATAGAGGTTAAAAGATTATTGTAAATTTATGAACAAATTTTTTTTGCACTACTAGAATATTGGTTTTTTAAACAATTCAAGTTGACTAACTAATCCTTTTTTACTATTGACTAAAAGCCCAAAGTATATATTTTTTGACCAATCAATTTAACTAAAGTGACTTATTTAACCAATACATCTAGTCAAAATGACTAATGTTTTCTAGTCAAATAAAAAATCTTATGCCTATTACATACCTACCTCCTACCTCCCACTTACAATCTTACAACTTATTAACCTACCTACTTACCTACCTACCAACCCACCCACCTACCTAAATGTACTACCTACCTACCCACACACATTCATACATACATGTATTACTTATATACTCACCCACCTACTTACATACATACTACCTACCCACCCACTTGCTTATCTACTTACTCACCCACCCACCACTTACCTACCTACCTACTTACCTACTCACCTACCACCTACCTACCTTTGTTCTTTATAGTCTTGTAATGATGTGTCGAAATAAACATGTGAAATAAAAAAATTGACAAAAGTTGAACTCTTTTTTATGGTATGGTTCATTGGTTAAAGACTTGGTTTATCATTAGGGAGGTCAAAGGTTCAATTCCTTGCATTATAACCTACATGTTTAAAGGGCTAAGGTAGGTAAGGTAGGCTAAATAAGATATGTTAGGTTAGGTTAGGGTAGGTCAAGTGGGATAGTGTAGGGTAGGCTACCACCTACCTACCTACATTTTTACGACCTACATACTTACTTGACACAATTTTTATTTTTTTGATATGGGCAAAAAATTTACCAATCAAATAATCCATACTCTGCTAGTCAATAAAACCACCCCAATCACAATGGATATGTCGAAATAAAATTATCTAAAATGATAGAATGGTTTTTTTTATGCCTGTTCAAATTGGGTATTTTTAAAATAAAATTTGCTAGTTAAAAAAAACAAGTTTTTTAATAATGTTGTTAAAGGTATTGATTTTTTAGAAGGAATAATTTCTCTCTTCTTTTCTTCCATGTTTTTTCCATCTTATTCATGATTTTTAGGCTAAAATGCCACCATGCAATCAACAATTTGCAATGTGTTCATCTTTGGTAGCCTTTTTTTGGGTCAATACCCAACAATTTAAAATTTCACACCCCATCTCTTTCACTTTGCATTGTAATCAATCCTCCCAATGTTCTTCTCTAATTAATGCAAATAGTTTTGCTAAATTGAACAGGGCTTGGGTAAATGTTTTGGATCATTTTCCCATAGTTTTTGGTGTTTCATGGGCTAAAGGGTATGGCCCTTTTCAAATGGATGAATTATCACCAAAAATTGATTTGAAAATATGATTTCTACTTGAATTCGAAGGAATTTTATGTGAAAAAATGGCCCAAATTTGCTTACGAAAAAGGTTTAGGTAGCCAATTGATTGGAACTAATTTTGAAGGAGGTAGTCATGCACGATTTTCACTTTCATTTGATTGGTGGGTGCAAACATAGTTAAAAGGAGCCAAAGGCACTAATGTAAAAATCGTTTCCAAGGATTGCATGTGAGATATGGCATTCATGTGTTGGTGTATAATTCAAAATTTTGTATTTTTCATACCTAGTGTACCATTGTGTTTTACATTTCAATATGTTTTAACTACATCTTCATCAAATATCATGTATATCATGCATTCATGCTCCACACCACATTTATAATTTATTTTTTGTTAAAGCCACATTCTTAAAACTCATAATTTTTAAGGCTAAAAAACCATTTGAATTAAATGTGCTCAAATGTGTTATAAAAATAAATTTCATGGATTCGAATTGTTTTTTCTCTTTTGATCATCAATGTTAAGATTCTTTTCAATTTTGAGAAGGAATGGTGAAATTTTAATAATGAAAAAATAAATTGTCCACTCCAAAAGGTTGTTTGCTTTAAACATTTAAAAGGACTTTTGATTTGTATCAAAGTTTTTAGCATTGAGATTTTATAAATAATGAAGCCTATTCAAAAAAAAATATTAAAAACATAAATTATTGTGTTGCCCTTGTGATTTTTCAAAAAAAATTAAAAAATTAAAAAAAAAAATTGTCCCACCAACTAAGGTGGCTCCTTTCCCTATGTTTTCACCATGGTAGCTAGATTTTTTAAAATTGTTACATTAAGTCATCACAACTTTATTTTTAGAAATTGTTTCCTTTAAACTTGCACAACTATTTAATGAAAACATTTATTTTGAATTAAAACCCAAGCTTCATCTTGTTTTGACTTTCAAGTTTTGAAGAGAAAGGTTTGGTTTTAGCTATTTTGAACTTGACAAAACTGTCAAAACAATTTCATTGATGGTGGCTTGCGTAGTATATATCTCAACTAAAGCACGACATTTATATGTAGGTTTGAGTCAATAGTTTTACACATGATCCAATATTTGAAAAAACAAGGGGTATGTCACACACTGTGGCCTTGCCATTTACATCAAAAACTATCTTAAGGCAAAAACAAGATTTAGAAAACTCAAATATTTCACCATGCCAAAATATAATCTTCAAAAAAATACTCGAAAAGAAACCAAAATCCTTCAAGATATCATAACTCTGTAACTAATTTCAAGTTTCAACACAAGCCAAAAATCATCTTTCAAAAATCTTCATATAAAAATATAGGGCCAAAATCCCTTAAGCTACTATATAATGAATATAAACACAATATCCTTGCCTTGGGAGGCAAGGCCAACAAATTGGTACAATAAAATGATTATTTTTGATTGGTTGATTTTAATAAATGGCCTATGTGGTTGCAATTAAGGAATGTTTCGCCTTATAGTACCTTATATTAATTCAGCAAGTCAGTCAGTCAGTCAGTTTGTGACGGTGGGCCAGCACGGGTGGGCTGGGCACGGGAAAGGTTCAGGTTCATCCACAACAAGTTCATGCATCTAGTGGATGCATGGTACGCTGGTGGGTGCAGAATCACTCTGGCCCAGTGTGATCCGATGGAAACCGATGTTTAACATCAATTGGAAAAATATAAAGAACCGCTGGGTTCACACTATGGTCTCACATAATATATGGAACCTATTTTCCTTCCTACCTACCTACCTATGCATGAAACCTATGTATGAACCAGTGTTGGTTCCGGTTCTTTGAATTTTTTTCCCCATAATCAAAGAATCATTGGTTCCGGTTCTTTCAAAAGAAGAACCAGAGGTTTTACGAAAGAACCGGTAAAAAACGCACTGGTTTTTAGACTTTCTTTTTTTTTCCTGAAAATTTGGGAACCGTGGTTATATAGCCACACCGATTGTTTGAAAATTTTAAAAAGCGGCTGCTAGGTGAGTGGTTCATACCCGGTATGATAACCGGAGAACATCTTTCACTGTTGCACTGCATCAGTGCCGTGCCGAGCCTTGCAGGCACAGGTTACCACTAGTAGTACCTTATTTTCCATGTTAATGAATGGGGATTGGGAAGAAATAAGAACGATATGTTGGATGTGATAAAACATTGCTAAAGGTTCAAATTAGGGGTATGGGTGGAATTGCTTTCAGCGAGGTTCCAAACCTTATTGATTGCATTCCCAAATTTTAAAATTCGACAATTTGAGTCCATTTTTTTAAGCTTGGGTCTATTTTGGATTTCATTATGGTTCTAAATCTTAAAGGTTCAATTCCCGTTGCAAAAAAATCATAGTCAATTATTTTACACAAAGGAGTTGAACAACATTGATGATAACCTTAAATGAATAAGTAAACTGCTTATATATCTATTTACCAACACATTGTTTGGTTCTTGATTTTAAAAGGAACCTTTGGTTTTGGTCTTTAGATCATTTTTGGTTTGAAATAACCTTTGGTGTGGGTTTGAAATTTTTTTTTGAATTTATATAACCTTTAGTTTTGAAAACTACACCTAAAAATCAATATCTCCCACATTCTGAATCCAAATGTTACCAAATAAATTCCATTAAATCCTCCTGCTCATCAAGATCTTTCCAACAACACCAAAGACACATTCCAATTCCTTCGAAATTTTCAGCTATAATTTAATTTAATTTTCAGTGAAAAAATCATTCTATATTCAAGAACTTTTGCACAGCAAGTCCAAACGTCATGGACTAAGCCCATGCACCCCTCCTCGTTGAGAGCTTGCCAAAGACATCAAGAACACAATCTGAAGCATCCCGGTTTGGTGGATCTCATAACTACAAAACAAAACAAAACAAACTACATTCCTTCCTTCCTTCATAGATAGATAGGGGGTCAAGGTGTTTCACATAGAGATGACGGTTTCTTCATGGATGACTCTCAAAACTTGACGATACAAAATGGTATTCCCAACTCCAATAAATCAAAACTTGGACTTTTTGTTGTTGTTGTTATGATTACATTACTGTTCTCTAATTTAAAAAACTTGGATTGCTTGCTGTTCTGGTTGCATGGTATCCCAGCTATATAGCCTGCTGCACTCAAAGCAAGGAATGCAGATCCGGTTGAGCCGAATTTAGATGCAGAATCAGGAGGAAGTTGGCAGCAAGCTCGGAAAGTGTAGTTCACTAGTTAATTTGGTGGGTGCCCAAGAAAGACGCAGCAGCGCCTTTTGCATGCAATTGGCTGTGAAAGGAATTTGACTGTTGCTGAGTCATTGCACGGGCGTGTCAGCATAACTGCCGAGTACCTGCGTGGTGGCAGTGAATAGTTGAGTTGTTTAATATTGAGAACGTTTTTGTAAAGACATGAAAACGCTCACCTGCAATAAATGAGCTCTCACCGTAGCTTGCGGCTGGACTTCAATGGTAAGCGCATTTTACGTTCCTTAAAGTAATAATCCTTGTCCATGAGTCCGATGGAATCAATTTGTGACCCAAAACGCCAAGAGATCCGTCAGCCGTGAGGATGATGATTCATCAATGTTCAGTTACACCCAAAAATCCGCTTCGCCCTTAACCGCAGCAGCAGGAAATTTGTGGGTGGATGAAATCTTCCAGCTTTAGGGTCTAGTGCACAAAATTTGTCCCAAGTGCATGGAGGGAGGTCCAACCAGCCAACTACCCATCAGACATGTCAAATCCATCTATTTAAAATATCCATCTCGGTCATGTTGTACGCAACTTCGAGCTGAATCTTTTGGTAAAAATAATTTGGAATTTGGTTGAGAAATGGAAACTCCTCATAGTTGAATCTTCAATTGGTTTAATTACATGAGTACTCACAATTCTTTTCAATTTTATTGAGAATTTGAGCCACTAGTCATTCTTTGTTGAATTAGAAATTTGCAAGGTAAGTAAACTACATTTGTATGATTGTGGTGGGGAAAAAATTTAGGCATTTGGACTTAGGATGAAGGATAGACGAGTGATCGAATTTGCACAAAAGGGATCTAGACACAAGCAAAGAAGTTTTGATTGTTTTGAACATGTTGCATAGGGTCAACCCTTTTACTTCTATCATAGAACTAGGCACTCCATCATTTGACTCCATGTTTGTTTTCAAAATGTAAAAAACATTGGGTAGCAAAATTTATCACTAAAGTTCACATCAATGTTGTACATAGATCTTCAATGCTTCCTATCATGTTCAACAAATCACAAAAAATTCTATAAGGAGTAGTTAGAAACAAGAAATTATCATTTAGAAAAAGTCAACCTTATCAATGATGTGGTAGCCACAACTCATGTATGTCAAATTTTGAAATTATTGCTCTTGCCTAGTGTGTTGGAAGTGATGGACCAAATTGGTGCTCTTGACATTTAAGGGTTAAAATTAATTTGTATTTGACAATGTACATTTGAAACTCAAGAATCAAAAGCTAAATCGTAAATCAATGATCATTGATCATACAACTTTATTTATAATGTAAATAAATTAAAAAATGCACAATCTCATGTATTGTAAATTACATTGTGGAACCATTCAAGAATGAAAACATTGGGAAGATACCAATTAATCCAAGGCCCAAAAAAATTACCTACATAATTTTTTTAGATATGATTTGGGAGAAACTATAATATTGTAACCTATACAATTACCAATTCTAAACCATCAACCTACAATTGGCAAGAACATACGCTACCATGAATCATGTTTCATTTAAATTTGTTTTAGGTTTTTAAGACTTTAGCCATCTTTGATGTTGTTTTTGGTTATTAGTTTGATGGGCAACACCTTCATGTGCAATAGCCACTACAAACCCTACCTCGTCATGTTGGGTGTGGAGCTTTATAACCTCTCTTAAGGGTGATGGCAAGCTAGTACATTCATCACTTGGCCCAAGGGGTGAAAACCTTTGCTAGCTAGAGGTGGTGGACCTAAATCATACTAACCATTAAATTATTGGGCCATGTGAAGAGAAAGATATTTTGGAATGGTCTTAATGACCTAATTGAGGCTCACAATGTCTCTAAGCTCCTAGTCAATTTGTTGACCACCTACTCTCCATGAGGTGGTTGTTCAATTGTTAAATGGCATCCATTTTTGCCAACCAATGTTTTTATACCAATATGGATGGAACATAGTGTGACATATGCAACAATTTGTGTGTCATCAATAGTGGAAGTAGACAAATTTGAGATGGTAATGGTGTTTACAAGTACCTAATTAACATGTTCCTTCAAGTTCATATAGTGTTTGACATATGGCACACAATTCTTTGCTTTTGATGAAATTAGGTATTTCCAAATAGGTATTCCATTCTCTAGTGATTATGTACCCCACATGAAGTTGGATTTAGGAATTCTCCTCCAATTCCACAATAGGTTGTTGTTCCCATTAGTGGCCATTTCAAACCCTTTGTCCACCCATGTGGTAGGTAACATGTTTGATGTGTCAACAACCAAAATAATGGGGCACCAAGTCGGGGCAAACCTTAGTTTACTGGGGGCAAACCCATTGGTTTTTTCACATCACATAATCATTTTGCACTTAAAAAGTTGTGTTGTGTTAGATGAAATATTGGGTATGATTTTTTTGCTTTAACACTAATGTCAAGCATTCCACTTTAGCCTTGGCCAACTTCAATTTAAAATGGGCCAAGTTACATGAAACCATCCATGCTTCAATAAGCAATGATGAAAAGCTTGCAATGTTGTCCAGCTCATTAGAGGTGTTTTTGCCAACAACTACATGCATGGATATTGGTGAATTTCTCCATACATTGGGTGGGAACCCCAAATCTTTCAACATCAACTAATATTATTGCAATGACGATCGGTTCAAGGAGATTATTAAGGAATGCAATCTATATTCCCCCTTGTTGCTCCCCTTATGATTAGTTAGTGGAAGGTTTGGTAGTTGGACGTTGGCCTATCTAATGGTCATGTCAGAACCTTTAACGCATCCACATTAGGTTGGATTCATGGTGCCACAATTGTGGTTCCTAAAGTTGGTCATGCACCAAGATTAGAATTGGGTTTAGGTGACCAATCCACATTCACTTCTAAGTAAAAAGTTGTATAACACATCCATATCCATCCATTGGGGTACATGTTGTCGCTTGCAAAATTTCCAATTTATGCTACAATGTTCTGTAAACTTGTTTGATGAATGTTTTAAATATGGATGGCTCATTGTTTCCCAACACATGTCTCCACAAACAAAGGGTTGAATAATGGATGTGACTTGCCAACACTAAGATGTTGCAATGAAGTTAAGCACTACCAAGCTCATTATGGGCCAAATGCTAAAACACTATGACAAGTTCGACATCATTGGGCTTTTGTTAAGCCATCTTAAGGACAATGAGAGGACAATGGGAAGGGTGGGGGATGGGGGGAGGATTCCAAGAATGATGGGGGATGACAAATAACAATGGAAAAACATTGAGGGGATTTTGAAGGCATGTTGAAATAATGGTGGAAACATGATGAAAGGGCATCGAAAGGATGTTGAAAAGATGGCAAAGGGATTCCGAGGGGACACATGGGTCTTATTTTATTCTTTCGTCAATGTACAAGTAAATCCAAACCTAAAACCAAAGGAAAAAAATAACAAAAACTTCAAAAATTGGGTCATTAAAAAACATTTCTTCAAGAGTTGAAGACATGAAAAGGGACCTTGGGGAGGTCACTCCTTGTATGAAGCACTTGAAGAAAAAGGATATTTTTAAATATCCTATGAAATAATGGAATATTATAAGCATATTTTAAGTATATTTTCAAAATATGTCACTAACACCCTACTTATATTTAAATAAATTTTATTTATTTTTGATAAGTTGCATTTTTTTTGGCAAACCATTTGTAATAAAATGAAAATGACTTCTTGTTGGTAGGATGTTAGGTCCCTCTTGGCAACTTTGACTTGAATGAATTAGTGAGTTTTTTTCACATTACTTCAACTATCAACCTTTACACATGAGTTCCAATTTGAACCTATTAAAACCATTATTAAAATGTTACATATTGCATTTATTAGTATATATTGAAGCATATGCAACGACTTAATGCATCACATCTATATTTGAATAGGTCAATGATTTTTTTGACATTTTAAAAATTATCAACATTTGCACATGACTTGAACCATTCACTTTGAATGTGTTAAATCCATCATTCACAAGTTGCATTTTACATTCATCACAACTTTTTTAAATGGATGTATGAAAATTTGGTAGGTTTCACATGTGAATGGGTTAATGATTAGGTGTTCATGCATGTAGATTATAGGGTGCATGTATATATATATATATATATATATATATAAATTAGAATTCATCTTTTTCCCCTAATGTTTTTTAGGCATCATGAACAAAATATTTATTACAAATGTATGATGCCACACCCAAAACCCCAAAAATAATCCCTAAAGATTTTTCCCATTTTTTTGGGTGTATCAAAAAAAAAATCCATGCTAATTTCTATTACATTTTTTTAAAAATGGGGATTTTATACTTTTTTTTCATTTAACAAAATTTTACATGTTTAATTATCAAGAATTTTTTACTTGGTATTTTTTTAAAATTACCATGATTTAACATTTGATTTTAGGCTTTTTTTGTTACAAGTGTATGTTCAAATATTTAGAGTGAATTATTATTATTTTTCATGGTGATGATAGTAGTGACATCAAAAAAATTCTTGTTTTCAATTCTATGGTGTTGTTCAAGTGATAATTATCTGTAAGATTATTTATCCATGTTTTAACTATAGACCATATATGGAGGTTTTTAATTGTTAAAATCTTTATGTATTTTGGCTACAAGTCCTAGAACCTATTATAAAAAATTTGTTTTATGAAAAATCAAAATGTGGCAAAATGTGGTTTAATTTTTTTTTAAATCCTTTGTTGATCTTGATGGCCCTTTTCATGTTTGCAAAATGGTGGCAATTCAGAAAAAATAACTTTTGACCTAGATCATAAATATTGGTTTTCAAGTTTCAAGTGTTTTGGATCTAAGGTTTATAATAACTTCAAAAAAAATTTAAACATTTTAAAATTAAATTAAGGTTGTAATTTTTTATATGTTTAAGGTTGGAGTTATAAAAATTATTTAAAATTATTTAAAATTATTTATTAAAAGTATCTTTTTTTTTGTAAATTTCGTGATTTCAAATTTGTGGCAAGCCTTTGGTTCTTTGCATTTTTCCTTGAATTTGCACTAGTTTTCCCAAAAATTCCCAAAAAGAATTGCCAAGGTGAAAAAATTCAACACTAATTTTTTTTTAAAAAAATATTAGTTAGGGAGGTTTAATCCAACTAATTAATGCTAAATTTTCACCAAATTATGTTTTTTTACTTTTATAAAGGAAATGAAGGTAAAATACATTCTTACATCATTAGAAAATATAATATTAAAATATGTTGCAAGATTATTTTTCAAAGTTGTGTAATGATTAACGTTGTTAAACAAATATGGTTTTGAGAATTAAATGGCTACATTGGATACTAAATTAATGTTTATTCTTCTAGCCAATTTTTGCCAATTTAAGGGGCAACAACATCAACAAAGGATTTTTTTGTAAATTTTTTTTTCAAATTAAAAAATTAATTTGAATTAATTTTTTTACATAGGTTATAATAGGTAGCCATAATATTGAAGGACTTAAACAAGTTTTTTGCTGCATAACTTATTTATAACTAAAGAAGATTTAACCACATAAATTTAACCACGTTTATGTGGTAAATCTTCTTATGGATGATTGCCATTTAAACAACATTCCAAAGAAATTTTTTTTTTTGTTTAATCAGATTGGGAAAAATAAAAACTTGTGATTTCTCAAAAAATGGACATATATTTTATGCAATAAAAATAACATTGTTGAAGATTTAATGAATGCCTTCTTGAATTCACACTGAATTGAATCAAATTTATAAAGATTGCAGGTCAATTTAAACAATTACTTATTTATTTACTTAATGTTAGCTTAAATTATTTTTTAACCCTTTAAATTAAATATTTGTATATATATATATATATATATATAATGCAATTATAAAATAAGTTTGAAAATCATGTTTTCATTTTTAGCATGTGAATAAATTTTGAAAAAAAGAACATATGTTAAAGTTTGAATTTCCTAAATAATTTCATATTGAACATAATAAACTCAATTTTTTTCTTTTATGTTATCAAAGTTTTGAAATGATCTCTGGATTAAGACCTTGGTGCGTCTTCATGAGATCTTGGGTTCAAAATATTTTTGATGGATGTGTGCAATAATTGAATGACGTGTCAATGCATGTCATGGCATGCCTTGTGAAAAACACAATCCATCACTCCATAACTTGAAATTTTCACTTAAAATGTCCTAATCAATGAGTCTTTTTTTAGCACAATTGTGCAATCTCTACATTGATCATTTATATGTCCCCTTTCGTTTAAAACCTAGTGAATTTGGGTGGTTGAAAACCCCATGTTTCTTTCTTGTGTAGTTTGGTAGCACTCTAGGCATTCATGGAAGTCAGTAGTAAAAAGGGAGATTTTGGAAATTTTTACTTTCCTGCCTAACAACCTCAAGCCAGCCAGATTTGGCTGATTCCTGTTGTGGATGATCGCCAGTCAGTCCACCACCTGCTCGACGATTTCTTGTAAAGACGTCTTTGGTGGGTCACACCCTCTGTAAGATAGTGGGTCCAAGTGTGAGTCCAACAACTCATTGTTCAGATTCCCATAGCTTATTAGAAAACAGTAGTAATGCAGGAATGCACCTTCATCTTGTCCATACAAGGTCAGGGGAGGAGCGGTTCCCAATTACATATATAAGTTGTGGACATATGTGAAGACTGTATAACACATGTTGGAAACATGCAGATTGAATATTTCAACAGGGCGGCTAGCAAAAGGCCAAAACGTTTCTCAGGCTTTTGTACCTCAGACAAAGTTGCATGTATGAAATGAAATGGAGGTCCATGAGTGGTGGGGATTTAAAGTTACCAATCATCAGAACAACAGCTGCCTGAGTGAGCTGCCTGTGTTGTCACTCATAGAACTCAATAGGATCTGAAATCCCAATTGGAGAACTCAATCGAATCTGATAACAAATCATAGAATTCAATCCAATCTGAAAACAAGTTAGGCTAGAGGAAATTAAAGCAAAGCAGACTCCATTCCACAAATGACCCAAACCCAATAGAAAACCGACTCGATGGATTTCTGACTTTGTGATGTATCTGCCTGAAATGCCGCTTCTATTCCTCAGATAGAAACAAAAAAAAGCGGATATATGCACACACAAATTCACCATGAAGATATAGCCCTTGTGGTATCCAGTTGATTGAACTGGGGGGGAGAGGGGGGCGGAATCAACCTGCAGTACAGCATAAAGAGTAAAGATCAAGAGTGGGCCTGTTGCTTGCAGGCAGCGACAAGCACTGTTGTTTTTTTCCTCAATTTTGTAGTGGCAAGCCTCCCGACGCAGATAGATTTCCACTTAACTGGCCACAGTTTTGTACAGGACCATTCAACGTGTAGCCAGCCTACAGACAGGTCTGTGGCGACATGCTCCCCCTGAAAAATAAAATAATACTGGGCGAAATTTGGCGACTCTTTTTTGAGGAAAAAAATGGTTTTTGGCAAGAAATTTGGATCAGTTTCGCCAAAAACAAGAAAAGACTGTGAATCCCAAGCCTGTTTGTTACCTGTACTAATTAGGCTAGTGTTGTGGGAAACGTGTTCAAAGTGATTTTTTCCTCTTGGGTGATGGGCCTCATTGATTGGGCTGTGAACGAAAAAACTCAAACTATGCGCACTCCCCCATATAGAAGATTATGCAATCTTTCCCTTTGGTCTAGCCATGTAGGTAACAAGAGTAGGATTTTAGGCAAAGGATATGGAGGTAAGATGTGGTGCTATTGGGAACATCTTGAGGGAACACTAGGGAACTTGGTAAACAAATTGGGAGCATAATTGGGAACCTATAGCAACACACTCGGAACATGGAGGGAACACCAAAATCCCAGATCCACCCCCCCCACCCCATCCCACCCCCCCTTTAAGGAATAAGTTGGGCCCTCCAAGGTGCATGTTGAGTTGTCTAAGTGGCTTGGTCAAATCTCTATTGGACTAAAACTATTCATCACCATTTTGGCCTGGCCAATTATCCCATTCCTAATAGGCTGGGTAACTATTATTATTCACAAACAAGCCTAAACAATTCAGTAGTATGAAGGATCTTGGGGCCCAAACTTTGTCACAAATCTATCTTGAAAGAGGCGTGGTGAATGGGACGCATAGCTTTTGGGTGGAAAATGATGCCCTTAAAATGGGTTCCACCCATACCCATTTGGGCCTCACCCATATATCTCACATCCAAGATGGCCAAGTCGCTAGTTCCCATGGCTCACACATAAACATGAAACCAAGACTAGAAAATTTGGGAGACTACTGATAGCAAACCACTTGGACCAATCATTATGTCTAGCTGATCAATAGCACACGTTAACAATTAATATCATATGCAATGCTCTTATATTCTAACGCTAACGCTCCTCTCTTGGCATCCCTTCTTTAATCACGTTCTTGTATTGACCTTTAGTTATGCACTTTGTTGGCTATGTCCCAAACTTGGGATAGAGGCATTCATGGGTACCCCTCTTGAAGTAGGTATTAGGTGCAGATAATGAAGTTGAATGAATAATGTCTAAGCCGTATTGGCGGAATCAAATATTATATATATAGAGAGAGAGAGTGTGTGTGTGTGAGAGAGAGAGAGGCAAACACCTAAATGAATGAATTCAGCACTAATTAAATTATTCTTGAAATTGTCCAGTTTTGGAAAAATATATTGTTCAAAATTTTGAAATTTTGTGTTCTCATTGTCAAAAGTTGTGGAAACCACAAAAAGCAAAATCGTCACAATGCCTTTCAACATGCCAATTGTAAGCTTTGAACAAAAGCAAGTGCCATGGCCAATCTTTTTATTCTAACAAGAAAGCATAGAACTCTTCCTTGAATGCATTGATTTTAACGAAAAGTGTGCATGTCCATGGTCTGGTGTGAAAGGGTTATGCACGGGTATTGGAAATGGTTGTCAGGGAGCATAACAAAGGATGCGGTCACATTAGGGCAAAAGTAGTTCTTCACAAGAAAATTGTGAGACAGTAAGTTGAAAATTTGAAATATGTATATTGTATGCTGAAATGCATCTCACTAAATTAATTAGTTGATTGGCACCTTAGTGTCAAATCTGTTCATGTATTACGATATATAATGCAGTCAAAACCTTTCTCCAAGCACCCAAATATGATAAATAATTAAAATTAATGCAACTAAAAAATTAGATAAATTTTGATTAATATGTTTGAACCTTTTGTGCATTTTTCTTTTTCTTTTCTTTTCTAATCAAGGGGGAAACATTTGTTGGGGGCAATAATGGGTTGACTAACACAATTTGAAAAATAACTTCCACACAACCAATGAGATGAATCAACATGCACCCAAGAAGTCAAAGTCTTTTCCTATTTGGGGGAGGAGGGGTGGGATTTTTTTGGATTTTCATAATCCCCATGTGTTTCCACCCTCGTCCCATGTTGATATTTCAAATGCATTCCTCATGTTGTGCCCAATAAACATGATGTTATCTCATATCATTTGCCCAAAGTTGAATTTTCATAAGCCATATGATGGAAATGTAGACTTGGTTCATATTGAATGGGACTTTGATGTTGCCAAGTTATAATAGTCTTGCCCCATTTGTGAATGTGATGCATGATAGGTGTAAGAAATATAAGTTATGAATCCAATGGTAAGTCTTGATTTTTAAAATTCCAGCATATGTATGTTTGACAACACATTATCACATGCACGTAAACTGCAATGACCAAAGAATTCCAAATACGCATAAGAACTTCAACAAACTATAACAAAAGCACATCTAAACCTAAGTCCAACCACAAAACACAATATCTAAAATAAGGTCACAAATATGTAAAAAAGATATTCAAACACAATTACATTCAAGACATAGATAATTTGGAAGCATGAAACAAGAGAAACAAGGCTAATGCATAAGGTTGAACCTTAAAGTAATGTTAAAACATATTGATAATAAGGGTGAAACTACTTTTATTTATATTTGCTAAGGACATAACTCAAGGAAGCTTTTATAAGGTTTCCATATGGTCCACTATGCAAAGAGTTTTTTTAATTATTTATATTGGATGAAAAATAAAATGATGGATAAACTACATTTGTGAGCTGTTATGTTAAAAAATGAAATAACTTAATCAAATATAACTAATTTTATAAAATTTAATATTTTTCTAATGACCTACATTGGGGTAAATTACGATATGTCATTTGTGACATCACATCCCCTTTTAACAATGCATTTCACAATGAATGACCTTGGGTTTGTTTGTATATCATTGGCAAAACTATGGCACTTTCTCAAGGGCATTTGAAAAGTGTTTAAATGTCTCCCATGTATGTTCACTCACATTGTAGTTTCACTAATGGATGAAATATAAAAATTGGTTATTGGACATCCTTGAATTTTAAAAGATTTCATTTCGTATTCTTGTTCGTCATCAAGATTTCAATTGATGAAATTAGTTCTAGATTTAAAAATCGATTATTGCACATCTCTGAATTGAAATTTTCCTTCATTTTGTATTCTTGTTTACTATCAAGATTTGAATTGATGGAGTTAGTTCTATATTTATTCTTAAGATTGTAGATGCACATGGTAAGGTTTTAACAAAAATTGAAACGATGAATTTGCATGGAGTCTTGAAACTTGAGTGGGAAGGCCATGGCATTTATTTGTTTGTTGACGGTGAATGGACCAAGTTTTCAATAATTTATTTTTTCCAAGGTCGTGTTGTTTTGATATGTTATTAAAAAAGTCAAACTTGGTCTCCAAATTTGAATTTTAGTTGTTATTGATGATGTTTGGACAAAAAAAATTCTTGTATTGTTTTTGTGCTTCTTGAATATGTAACACAAATTGTGCTTATATATTGACTAATTATGTGATCTTTGCATACCACCAGATTCACAACCTTATTCACACCTTGAATTGATCGAACTGAAGTATAAATCATGATTTGCAAAACAAAACGTGTTTGATTTATTAACAAATGGATTGTGTGGTTAAATGTAAACATGTCATGGACAAGAGATTGTACACAACTATTGGTGCAAACATTTCATTGACCCATTTTGTTTGTCCGAATTTATTTGAAGATGGAAGGCTAAAGATAGTTTGACCTTCACACATAATAATTCAAAAAGTCTTAAATGCAAAACTTGGATGAAAATTCATGGGGTTGAATTTTTTTTTAAAACCTTCAAGGAAGCCAAATATATTGAAAAACATGATATGAAATAATTTAGTTATTATTTTGCCAATTCTTCCTTTATATAAGGAATATAATGAACCATCTTCGTCAAGAAATCCACCACCACCACCAAAATGAAGTTGAATGAATTGAAAGGTGGGAGACATGTGATGAAATCCATGGAGATTTAAACCCTAATTACAATGCAAGGATTGATAATAGTTCAAAAATTCCATGTGAGTAATGACAATATTTTTTGTTCATTACAAACATCACATGACCAAAATTTTTTTACAATATATTTCCAAAGTTGGAGACACAAATAATCTTGAAACATTAATTCCGCATTTTTGCTAACAACCAAGTTGTCATACCTAGTTTCAAGAAAGTGAGGTTAAACAAGGCCATCATGCACATGTACAAAAAAAATCACAATGTATGACAAACCATCCTTAAATTGAAAATTATCATATCAATTGGAGAGATGTTGAATTCAATTATGGTCTTTCAAATGGCCCTTTCAATGGTAATAGCAAGAAAAATGGTTATATAATTAGGAATTGCCAACAACATATCAAAGGCATTCCAACTTGAAAACATCACATTGTTCATCAAAAGTTTTATTTCTTTCCCTAGTCACAACTTGTATAACCAATGGGATAATCCTTATTCCCTTGTCAGCCAAGATGATAGATGATAATAAACCAAAAATTGAGACAATTATAATGCCTATTAAGCTTGACATTGATTAAATACATGAGCAAGACCATAAAATATTAAGGACATTTATGATTTGAATATATGATAATTTAAACCCCTTCAAGTAAATGATGCCAATCCTCAAATGCATCAATAATTGCCAAGAACTCCTTGTCATGCATTTCATATTGAACTTTAGCAAGAGAAAAGTTATGAGAATGGAAACCAATTTATGATGAAAAAAACCATCTTTTATAATTTGTGAAAACACAACCTCTAGTGTGAAATCACAAGCATCTTTCTCCAAGATAAATGGATTGAAAGAACTTGCATTAATCCATTGGGGATATCATAAATGAAACATTCAAAGATTGGAAAACAACATCACCTTTGGGTCCCCGTGTGTAAAAGGTTGATTGCTTTGAACTAAATAAGTACAAGTGAATAATGCACAATGAATTGACAATAAAAAGAACATATATTGGAAAACATTGATTGTCATTAATAGAAACTCAGGTAACCTAATCCATTATAAGAAATTAAACATGTATTGTTTGACTAAAAATATAATAAAAAATCATGTTTCAAATATTTGTTAATTTGACCGATTCATCAAGCTTTTTTGAAACACACTAACAAATTTGATTCAACAAGATGTTGGCGCCCTCAAGTCAAGCTCATTGGCAAAGGGTTGATAGGAGTTTCACATGCACACCACAAGGTTTGAACATAGGACCTTGTGGTCCCAATGTCCCAAAAGGGATTATACTAAAAAGCCATCACCCTTAGGGTTCTAACTTATCATTTTGTAGGTGTTAATTTGAACATGGCCAATTTGACTAGTGGTCTTTTTGAATTTGTCAAACAATGTACCTTTTGATTAGTTAAATCAAACAAAAAAAATTAAGTAAATTTTTTTTGGATTTTTAAAAATAATGCCAAATTTTTAATTAGTCACGGATATTTTTACATTTTTTTTGGTGGTAGGTAGATAATAAATAATTAGATAGGTTGTATGTAGATTTTTTATAAGTTCATGATTCAAATTTTCATACATATGTATCTATGTACCTACCTAAGACCTACCCACCACATTTGTTGGTAGATGTAGGTCACATGTTGTAGGTAGTTAAATCATGAATAATTTAGCTTCTAGGCATTTAATAAGTTGCAAGTAAAAAATATTCCTAAAGTTATCATTAATGGCATTGTGTTGTTGAATATTTGAAAATTTCGAATTGATTACTTGGAATGAATATTGTTAATTCATAAATATAATTGGGTCATTAATTTGTCAAAAAAAAAAACACTAGATTTGCCCAAAGTTTGGTAGGCATTAAATCATGATTTTAAAACATGTTTTACAAAAAATTTGCTTGAAATTCATTGAAAAAATATCCATAAGTACATTGGATGATTTAACATCTTGAAAAAATTCAATATGAACTTGCTTGAGAGCTTCAAATTGAGTGTTCATATACATATGTGAATGTAGTTTTCCTTGTCTAGGTCCATGTCACATGTTTTCAACATCTTAGTCATTTGATTTGAAAAAAAGGTATCCAAGTTGTTCATCAATAAACCCATTAATCAAAAAAAGAATTCTTGAACTTGAGCCATTTTGAATCCATACCAAGTACATCCAAAAAATGAACAATCAATCATGCTTTCACCCCAACTTATGTTATTTCACCAATTTCTCATCAATAAAACATAAAAATGCACCATGTGATCAAGTAATTCTTTAGTTTATGTTGTCTTTAAGCATGTCACATTTGATCATGATTACTAGTAAAAATAAAGTGTTAAACTTTCAATACATAACACTTCAAGGTCTAGTTTTAAAGTCCCTACAAAGACTGGACATGTCCTTATTTCCCCATTCTTTGGGTGTGGATTTGCGAAAGAAATGGCACCTGTTGAAAGTATGTTGACCATGTTTCTTTAGACACTCATTAGCAATGACCTAGTTTTTCACAATAAAAGTAAATTTTATGTGCACACATCAACATTGTTTTTTTGCTTTGTGAAGGGCTTCAATTGTGTCCCATGGATTTTCATGGGATCATTCTTTGGTGCAATTGTTATTAGTTGGGATGACCATATATGGGATTTTTTATATTCCTTTGAATTCATAATGCACAATAACACATTTTGGGTTTTGCAACTAGCCTTTATAATTACATACTTATCAAGAAGGACATATATAACTAGTGATTAATGAGTTACGAAACCCATGTTGTTTCACCCATTTAGTCGCAAGGGATGTTTAGTTGCAAAGCCTAATCATTTTAATGATTATGATTTTTATTTTTATTTATAATAATGAAATTTCATGTCATCATTAACCTTAGTATGATGTGTAAAGTGCATATCATCTCAACTTAGTCGTGTTATTCAACTAAATGTTACAAAAGACGCCTTGATGGATGGATGACATGTGTCAAAAATCTATAAACATGTTATGAATCATTGCACATGACCAAAAGTCAACCTAGTTTAACCCATGTAGTTAATGCAACCAAAAGTCAACCTAATCGAACCTAGTTAGGTTAAGTAACCTAGAAGCCAAAAATCAACCTAATTTAACCTAATTAGGCTATCTACCTATACTAAGCAACCTAAGCAATTTAACCTAAATTAAATAGCTTAGATTAAAAACAAACTTCAAACTCCTAACTCAAGAAGCCTATACTAAGCTACTCAACCTAAGTTGAGTGGGCTAAGTATCATAGGTTGCAAGAATGAGGACTTGAACCCCTCACCTTCACTTTGGAGGTCAACCTACCTATTATAGGTACCAACCTAGCCTAGGTTAACCTATGCATTCTTATGCTAAAAAATAAATTAAACTAGGATAATTATGTCAAATCTAATCACATATAGTTGAACAAACTTGAAGTGGTTATAAACTTGATAAAACATTTTGTAATGAGGTTACCTAGGTTGATTTGACAAAAAACCTAAAGTTAAGAACCTAAACAAGCCTACCTAGGTTAACCTATTAGTAAGGTAACCTATTATAGGTATATTTAAACATACTAAATGTAATAAATTTCCTATGTTTAATTAAATAACTTATAAGGTAGTCTATATTACGAAATAGGTTTTTACTAAATAGCCTACATACATAGGTTAATTTAATATGTATGAACTAACCTAAGCTAGTGTGTTAAATAATTAAAAAATCAAGGAATTATGTGTCACCTTTTTCAAAATGACTATTAATATTGTAGTCATAATTTTAAGTTAATAATATATTATTTAGTACACATACATATGCATGTGAATTCATGACTTCAAAAACCTCATGGCAAACAAAAAATTATGGCATGCCATGACAAATATTGTTGCCATAAATTCAAGACACACAAAAACTTATGGTGTCACAAAAAATCATGGATTGCCATGAAAATTTGTGACACTTTGTTGCCAAATGGCATGCCATGTCATCATCACATGGAAGACTAAATCATTATTAATATCGAAGGACAACAATATTTTCAACTAGTTATAAATGAAATTAATTCATTAAATGAATGGCATGAATCATGATGTTGACAAATAAGACCACATCATCATCATGGGAGATATGAGTCATTATTAGTCACAAGGGTGCATGGTTCTTGCAACTAACTAACTAACTAATGAACAAAAATTACAAAATAATATGATAATTTATTAAAAAACCAACAAGTTGTCATATTGACTACAACTACAAAACCATGATGTTAGGTGGCATGTTGATTTCTTTTGTCATTACTTAATGATTGTTCTGACTAAATAATTATAAATGTACTTGAAAAAAATAATAGTCATTTTTATGTTTAATTCAAAAGAAAATATTTGTTGTAGTGAGCGTAAAGTTTTTGGAGTTGCATCTTGATGCAAAGAGCTACATCGAGGGGTTGGACATCATCTCTAATGTAATGACCAACCAATAAATGCTTCATTTTATCCAAAGTATTGTATGAGTCATCATGTTGACTAATAGTCAAGTATTTTATTACCACCACAATGCCAAAACATGTCTTTTATGATTGGTCCTATTCGACTAGTCATTTTTCTACTCATTTATGCCATTTTAAAGTTGTTTTTCCCATTGTAGTTGAATAGGACAAGTCATAAAAGACATGTTAGCATGTGGAATGCCACATCATCATGTTGTGAGACTAGAAGTCATTATTTTAATTGCAAAAGTTAGGGTATTTTTAATTAACTAAATTTAATTTATTTAAAACACATAATAATAATAATAATATTATTATTAAGAATAATAATATGTCTATCCAAGAAAACCCACTAGTCATCATACTAATTATAATCACAAAACCATGACATCACATGACATCTCAATGACCTTTGCAACTACATAGTGATTTTTGCGACTAAATAGTTACAATTATAGTCGAAAAGGATAGTAGTCATTTCTTTGACCGGTCAAAAACCCATGAGGTGTTGTTGTGATGGTTCTCAATGCCTTTCCCAACAATGTTGAAAATATTTGTTATTCCATCAAACAGCTTCTTCACAAATGTGATTTAAGATTATAGGATCTTGCATGTTAAGTAATAAGTCTTTTATGTCACTATGTAACCCCAAATTGAAGTTGGTTCAAATATGCAACTTCATCCCATGAAATGTCATAAATCGATTGAATTACCATGCATACACAATGGTTGGGCATGATCTTTGGGTGAAAAAATTATAAATTTTTCAAGTAAATGAGTTTCCCAACTTAGGTTACTTTGTTTGGCCAATAGTTAAAATATGAGATTCATGACAAGGAATTCTTGGCCATAGTTGATGCATTTGAAGATTGGCATCATTTACTTGAAAGGGTGCAACATGAAATTATCATGTATTAAATCACAAGATTCCTTAATATTCATGGTCATGCTCATGTTTTTAATCAATGTCAAGCTCAATAGGCATTATAATTGTATTGATTTTGGATTATTATCATGTATCATCTTGGGTGACAAGGGAATATGGATTATTTCATTGGTTAAATACAAGTTGTGACTAGGGAAGGAAATAAAGTTTCCAATCAACAATGTGATGTTTTTGAGTTGGAATGCCTTTGATTTGATGGGCAATATAACCAAACAAGCTTCATTAACAAAACCTCAAAATTTTGAACATGTTTTAGATCAAATTTATCAAAAAGACTAATTCATGGCTCCTTTATTGATGGTTGTCGTGTAGGTGTTCTAAATTTGAACATGGTGTTGAAATTTGATTGCTTTGTAGATCTATGCAATGAATTCATGAAATGATTGATTTTCTTGTTGCATATGTTTAAAAGCAACAAATATTTTTTCCATTGAAACTATTTCATTTTTTGATGTAAACATGAATTATAGATAATAATAACTTAGGCTTCATATTGATTTGCAGTACCAATGGCAACCAATTAATTGATTTTGAAAGAAAGATTATTCAAACATTAGTAATCCATGATTATATAAGTTTTCCATGAAATCATTTCCACTTCCATTAATTTGAAAACATGAAATTTAATCTTCACATGTTGGAAACATTAACCCTTAAAATCCCTCAATGATCTACCTAACACCCCCATTGTTGCAAAAAAAAAAGTTTTGGGGCCTTTCCATTATCCCCCAACCTCCTTCCTAACATGTTTGCTAAAGGCCCCTAATGCCCTTCCTGGTTAAAAACATAATACTATATAAAATATTCTTGACCATAGTGCCCCTAACATCCCCTATGTACTTCTTGCCACCCTTGGCATCCTTTAAATTTGACATTGTACCCAATGCCTTCAATATCTTCGAGAGTCCCCTTTTGCCTTTTAAAAAAAAAAATTCCAATCCAACTTGGTGCCCCATAAGGTCTTTCCCACATGCCTTTTTTATGCCCCCGCTACTGCTTGTTGCAGTTTCTTCATTCATTGTTAGCATTCTTTCTCTCACAATCTCTTGTCGTCCTTGGAGTTGTCCATGAGTGTTTTTGTCATTGAACAAACCTAGGTTGTCCTTAAACCAAAACACCCCATCAATCCAAATTCTTTTTATTAGGGATGTCCAAATTTGGGATGTTTGTAGGTCAACATCCCATTTTGGGATGTGCTTTCAAGACCTTGGCATACCAACCTTATTCTTGAACAATCATAATGGTTTAAATGTTTAAGAAACTTTGAAGACATTAGACTTGTTTGGTTTGAAAATGACATTTCCAATGAAAATTAAATTAAATTATTTTTTCAATGTGTATTCATTTTTTGATTTATATGTAAAGATGCAAAACTTCATAACCATAAACCCAACCTTTTCAACATGGATGATACATATTACACATACTTTATTGGATTACCATTCAATTAAGCATATTTGGCATGCACACATTTCTCTAAACATAATAAGTTTACATGCGTTGGAACTTGGGTAAAATGCATAGAATCAAACTAACTTAATAATTCTTTTAAAAAATTAATATATTATTTGGGCAAGTTGTGTAAACCTTCACAAATTATAGGTTGTATGTGAATCATTACCTATAATCAGTAAACACATTTTAATGTAAAAAACCTAGGATGCTAGACACATATTTCAAAGTTGAATGATGAGAAAATTCAAATCAAATAACCTTATATGAACATGAAATAACATGTTTTATTTAACTTTTCATAAAGATCTTGGGGAGGTGGAAGGAGGGTGAGGAAAGGGTCATGTATCCACTGATTTAAAAAGAGACTAGTTAACGGGGAAATATTTTCAATTGATTCAAAATAATAATAAAATTTATAAAAGAGGGAAATAAAATATCCACCACCAAGTCATGTGTAGAGGTGATATTATGAGATGGTTAGATGCCACTTCCCACTATATTAATGAACTCAAAATTTTGGATGAGTTTATTATGTTTAACTAATTTCATAAACATAATATTGATACAAATAATGTCAACTTGTCAATTTTGATAATTTTTTTTTATGGATATTTAATTTTCAATATTGATTTGGATAAGTATGTTTATAATTTGGATTAAAAGGTGTACACTAAAATATGACAAAAAAATTAAGTTGCAATTTATTAGAGTAAAATTTTATTTTTATTTTTAAAACCATTATTTTTATTGAAAAATGCCTAGTATGCATTATTTATTTATTAAATTAAAAAATTCATAAATTATAATTATAATGAAATTTCATATTTATTTATTTATCATTTTGATTTTCAATACAAACCAAAAGCTACCATCATGTTAAACATTTGAGTGTTACCACTTGTTGGAGTTATGAACATCATGAAAATTAAACAACATTAAATCCATTAATGAATGTATGGATGTAAAATGCACGATATAATAGATTAAAATACTACAAAACATCTTATTCTTTTCACATAAAACCAAATGTTAAAATTTAGAACTCTTGCAATTTGCAATCATGATTTGTAGGTCAAAAACTTCAATTATAATTATAAATTCATGTTTCAAAACTTAAGTGTTGTATCATTTTAAAACCATTATGCCTAGAAATTTAATTGTTGAGTGAAAATGCATAACAAAAATGCACTTGAGTGTGAATCATGCATTTTTTAATAATAACATGCACAAAGGAATTTCAAAGTTTTTAGGATCTTGGTGCAATCATGGGGATAGTAGGTTGAAAAAAATGTTATTAATTGTTAAAATGCAATTTGATTTAACCAAAATATTAAATTTAAATGTAGAACTTGAAATCAAGAGCCAAACTTTGAACATGTTTCAACTTCATTAAAAAATGGAATAATTTGTCACTAAAAAATAAATAAATAGTGATTAACTATATGGTTTTTTAAAAATAATTTCGGCCATCTTAAATTGGCACCCAATTTGCAAGCATTGGTGTATTGACCATGAATTGGATCACTTTTTTTTTTCTTCCCCTTTTTCGTTTCCTTTGCTATCCTTTTTTCTTTTTGTAAAACGTCTATGACAAGAAGTCATTCATTCTCCTATGCATTTAATTGAATTAATGACATGCATGAGAGAAAGTCACAACCCCTACAACATATTCATGAGATGTAGAAAGCACACATAATTTAATAAATTCATAATGTTAAGATTGTGTAAATACATTTGATTACTATAGGGTAAGGGTAGCTTCAACACATGTTTATAGAATAATTGATAAAATTTGAAGATTTCATGTAAAAAATAAATAGTCTTAAATATTCCAAAAGATTATATTTTCCTTCACAAACTTTTGTTAAGATTTGAAAAAATTAAAATTGAAATTACAATATTTTTATGGATAATATAATCAGTGTCTAAGATGCCTAGGTATTACAATACAAAGTAAAATGTAAATATATAAAAATGACATCCATCTGCAATATATTATGCAATAAACAAGAGCATTTGTTTTTTCCTAGTAGGTCATATTCACATAAGGGACAAGGATCACCAAATGAGTTTTAAAGAAATACAAACCATTTGATTTCATCAAGTAATGTTTGTTCTATGGCAATTTTTCATTTTTTATTCTCTTCTAGAATGTTAATAACAATTCTAAGTGTTTCCATAAGTTACAAGGAAATTTTAGATTCATATAAAAAATCAATAATTTTTATGTTGTATGTTTATTAGGATTTATTATAAGCAATGATATTTACATAATAAGGCCAATATGTTGGTCATTTTCCCAAATAATTAACAATGTTGTAAATTGGATTTTGAATTAATGAATCTCCAAAAACTAATGAAAAGATCACAAAATTGATCCATCATGAATAGATAAAAGGATCATTTTTATTTGATAAAAGATTCATGCAAAGGTCTTTTTATGTTATTATGATAGGAAAATTTGGATCGTCAAACATACCATTATCTCAATAGATTGTTAATAACCATTCATTGTGTCAAAAGACATGCACAAAGTTATTTTAGTTCATTATTTATATTATTTACACAATCTTTAACAATGATCAAATGACATTTTGCATGTATAATGTTTCAAGTAGACATTCATAAATTTCCTTATTCATCTTTTGTGAAGATTGATTTTATGCAACAATAAAATGTCAAATGTGGATTTCATTTATATTATTTGCAACTATACCTCTTCAACCATTATTTAATCGCTATTTTTTTGTATGATTGAACCTTCAAATTGTTTTATCTTTTGCGTCATTTTGGTTAAATCAATTGACACATAGATAGGTTTTAATTGTTTAGGTTTTTTCTTTTCTCTTTAAAAACTATATATTACCCATGTTGCTTAAAGCATGTTTGTACATGTACAATTGGTTCAATATCATATGACTTGCATTGTATAGTAATCATGTGATGCATAAAATTTAATCAAATTATATTTGAAATCAAAATCATTTTTTAAACAAAAAAAGGAAAAACATTGAGGAAAATATTACATCGTTTTTTTGTTCACTGATGCTTTCAATCATTTTGTTTCATATAATACACGCACAATGAGGCAACCATCACTTCTGTAACACTTTAATTAAATGTAAATCACAACAAGGGAAAGAAAATATGTGCATGTCCAAACATTAAAAAATTCATTACATGAAAAAAAATTCATCATAAATAACAACTTACATGATAAAAACACAATTATAATATTTTTAATTCTACAATCAACCTTCGCTATTGTTTTGTGTTCAAAATACATTTTCCTTGGATCATTACTAAACTTGTCACATGCTTTCACATTTTTTCCTTCTTGCCCTTTGTACATATAACTCCTACATAATATTTACATAATTGCAAGAAATCACACAAATTTGTACAATTCATGATTTATGGAGCAAAAAAATGAATTGGGATAAGTAAAGAGGAGATTACCTACCATGAATAGTATTGAAAAAACTTCATCATGGTTGTTTCCACATACTAAATGCAAAGGCATTTATTCATTCCCACCTTTTACATTGACATTTACTTTTCTATTAACAATCTTTTGAACAATATCAACATATTCACATGAACAACACATGTTCATATATCAATGACATGACATTGAAATAACCTTAATATAAACAAATATTGGCCAAAAGGTAATAATGATATGATCATGCAATGTGTAACATGTAATAAATCTTCCTTATTTGCACCTAGACCCAAAAAAGACAAATTTACCTTAATTGTTCACGAAGCACAAGACACTAATTCATTCCTATATGAAATTAAAAGGCAAAAGAACATAGAAATTACAAAAGACATTGTTCCATTCCACCATCAAATCCAACGATTAGAATCTATTTTGGTCGGACAAAGTGAGTAGTGGACCTTAAACTCATCTACCTTATACCAACTTTGACTAATATTGTCACTAGAATTTAGGTGTAGGCTTAATGGGGAATTTGTTTAAATTGTCACAAATTATCATGTCCAAGGAGTTCCCAATGTGCACAAAAATCTAGAAAAATTATAATAGTTTTAAACCCAAGTTTAAACACAAAACATGATGATTAAATTTGGAACTAAAAACAAGGTCATAAGGTGAAAGCATGATAAAGTATATAAAAAAAGTTGACGAATTAAATGAAAGTTTAAAAATGAAACAAATTTTGACATAAGTAGAAGAAAGTAGATTTAAAATATATTCAAGCATCATCATGAAATCTTTTTTTTTTTACATTGAGTTTAATGTACATTGATTACAAGTATTGGGAAAAAATTGAATAATATAACTAAAAAACAAGTACTTTTGAAATTGACTAGTCAAAATGGTGTTCAAAAGTATTCTTTCATTATTGAACCTAATGAAATAAATATGTATTAAGTTAAAGTATAAAGATCATTGTATATTGAAGTAAGGAATTGAAAAAAATCTACTTTCTCCATGTTAAAACATACCTGACACATACTTGAAACAAATGTTACATTGTGGAAAGTAAACTTTAAAAGTGACTTACATTTAGGAAAACCTACTTTTACAATGTGAAATTAAAAAAATAATGCACAATAATGAAAAAGTATCTTCTTATTTATCATTCATGTGAAAATATTGAATGTATAATCTTTTATGTTGGGTTTCATTGCAACCTTTATCAACTTAACTTGCATATTATGAAAGTAAGTTGTTTGTATACTTTACCTTGTTTTGACCCATGATGTATTGAAAAAACCAATTAGACAACATTTTATTCAAAACATTGAAAATTTGTAAACATGATGCAAATGAAGAAGGCTAATGGATAAGGGGTGCAAACGGGATACAATGAGCCAATGATGTTACTTTAGAAAAGGACTACATGTCCTTTCGCCCAAAAAACATTTTTTCATACAAATGAGTTTTTGAGCAATTATTTTTCAAATTATTATAATAAATGATTATGATGTCCAAGTACATGAATTTTTTTAAAATATAATTTTTGAATAAATATGAAAATTTGAAAATTTGTTGACTACTTGTAAATTCAATGTTTTGTCTTTTAAAATGATGACAATTTCAAATCATAATCAGAAATTTATTTTAATTTATTTTATGTTTTCTTGATACTAAACTAAAACTTTTCTTAACACATCATGTACATTATACCCCATTTATATACAATGATTTTTATATCTTAGTTTTCGAAGTTCTAAAATTTTGGATTAATTTTTGAAAGTTCTTTGAATCTTGAAAATTTTAGAATTCCACATATTTGGGGTATGAATGTGGCTAATAGGTCTTTATCTTCTTAAAATTTTCCCCATCAAATTTTTAATAATATATGAATCCTTTTGATAATTCTTTGTAAAATTGATTCCTTCTATTGAAATAGGTGTTCATTTCAAAGGTCTTAAATTAAAACTCGAACTTAAGATTTGATTGAATGGATTTTTAGTTTGAATTTTTTAATATTCATATGAATTAAAAAGGAACAATGTTTTGCCATCATTGACATGGTTTTAAATGGTAAAACATAAATATTTCTCCAATTTTGATTTTTTTTTTCATTGTTAGCCGATGCCTTTTTTGTTTCATTTGATTATGACTACACCCTAAAGTTGTCTTTTAAAATTTAGACTTATGTTAAACAAACTAAAAATAATGGGGTGAACTATTTTTTATTAATACTTGTTTAAGATCCTAACTCAAAAAAGAAGTCATAAATGTTTTCATAAAGTTTCCATATGGATCACCAACCAAAAATGATTTTTGAACACTTTTTTAATTACATATTATGGATGAAATATGGATGAAAAATGAACAATAATGAATGATAAGTTAAAATAAATGAAGTACATTTCTCAAAAACCTACATATATATATATATATATATAGATAATGAACTACATTGGAGGAATTTACAAGGTGTCATTTGTGATGCTCATTGAAACATTCTTTCTAAACTTTCACATTATAAAGCTATTTAATCACATGGTTGATTCAATATGTTCAAATATCACATCACTAATAAATTATTTTTAATTAATGAAAGAGAAATGAATAATCTATGTAAAATTTAATGCAAAATTTAATGATATCCAATTTTGATAAATGTAACAAACAATGAGCATGAAAAATGTTCATGCACTTAATATTTATTGGCCATTCAAGGTAAAATTCATAATTGGGTTGATAACAAGTTAAATGCAAGATATGTTCAAAAAGAAAAGGGAAGGACAAGCTAATTGCTTTATATTTGAATTTGTTGTGAAAACATTAGTGAGCACAACAAAATGTTTGTTGCACAAGTTGGGATCAAGGTTGGGAGGTTCTTTAATTATGGTGACCACACATAAAATGAAGGATCATAAATAACATTGGGGAGGGATATAGTGTCTGGAATTTTTCATTAAGGATTATAAAAAATAATTTGGAAGAAAAAAACAAAGTGTTTAATTTGTCTCCACTTCAAACATTTTTTATGATAGAATTGATATATGATGAACTATGAAAGCTTGTGACCATTGTCCAATACATATTAAAACACATTAGTTCAATTCCAATCCAAATAATAGTTGATGCAATGCATAAACTAGTTTTCAACAATGGGGATGTTCTTACAATTAAAAAATTGATTTTGGTTAATTGTAATAGAGTGGGCAGTTTGTAAAAACAAGTTTGGCTTGAATTTTCACATGTTTTGTCATGGAAACCTAGTATTGTACACTTTGTTGTTCACATTTGAAAATCAATGTGTTCAATAATAACCTCAATTTTCATCTTTGAAGCTTTGAGTAATCATGGTGGTTTTGGTAAAAGAAAACTTGTGGCATGATTTGTCTTTTTCAACATTGATGGGATATTTTTGTAACCCTTAAACATAGGGGCTTGAAACCAAGACTAAAAAATGTGCCAAAAAATTTGTGTCAAAATTGGTGAGAGGAGGTTCACTAATTTTTTTGGGAAATGCCATGTTCCCAATGGATTCCCATAACACCAATGCTGATTTTAAGTGTTTTTTGGGTTGGTAGAGAATGTCATAATCTTAAACTTGGGGAAATTAACACTTAAAAAGTTAAAAGGAAAACTTTTCATAACAAAACATGGCCCAAGTGTGTTTCCCAAGATGTTGTTTAGGAATACATGAATTTGAAATCAAGGCATAAGAAAAGCATGAGATGTGGAGTAAACAAAAGTCTAAGGTGAAAATCAATTAAGAGAAATTCTCACCTAAACACTAAACAAACAAGTGTGCAAAAGCTCCCAAAAGGTTTACACATGGGAATCACATTCACATGAATCACAAGACTCTAACATTTGAAGAGGTAAGTTATTGGTACATATTTTAAAGTCAATAATATTTGCAATTGAATTTTTTTGACAAATGCATTAAAAATTTATGGGTTTGTATATGTTGGAGATGTATGAGTTTCTAAAGCATTATGAGCAATTAGAATTTCAAGTTACAAACTGTCATGGCTTGGGTTGGAATTTTGCATAAGACAACTTGACTTGGAATATGTGTAAGGCCCATGGAAAGCGAAATTGAATTGTATATGTATTGAAGTAGTGCATCCTCTTATAAAGTCAAATAATATATGTTGAGTTTATTATCAATTCACATGATGATTTCCAACTAATACTTTATTCATTCTTTGATTTAAGTTGCACATGCAATTGAAATGTTGTGTTGTTGGATTAACAAAATAGTTGTATGTAACTAAACCATCCCAAATTAGAAAGCAAACATAAGGTCATGAAGTTTATATTGTGTTTTCATATCAAAGGTTTACCACAAATCCCAATTAACAAATCTAGAGGGCACATTAGGGTAATCCAAGCCAAAATGCATATGACTTCAAGCTAAAATCTCAAACATGTAATTGAAAGATAATCATGCACCCATTGTCAAAAGGTTACATTATGTATTTCACCAATATGTGTGAAAAGAAATAGTACTAATAGAGGTCATATCATTAGAAGAAATTCATGTCCTATGTAACCATTTCTTAAACAACTAGTGATCCCCAACAACTAAATAAACAACTATGAATCATATTTGCAACTATTTAGTTTATGTGGCAATATGTGTAGTTGTAATCTAATGGTTATTACAACTAATGGATTAGTGGAATGAATATTCAACATAATATGGGCAAGTACTCAATTTCATATACTCTCAAGCTAAAGATGTAAAGTTGTTAAAATGACTAACCGACAATAATAATTATGACATTATGATATTGCATATGATATTAAAAGAATTTGATGTTTTATGTAACTACCTATTAAACAAATTATAATATTATTTGAGATCCATGATGTGGAAGATTAATGTCCATCACTTTACATTTAACATGTGCAATTTTGCTACATGGTGTAAATATGTAATCAAATTAACATAATTGTAGTCATAACATAATTGTATATTGTGAATTATATTGGAAATGTAAATAATAATTAACATCATACATCATAAAATATAATTTAACATGTACATTCATAAAGTTTTTCATAAGTCATTTTGTAACCATATGCATTACATGAAAACACATGTGTATTTGAAGTTCAAGTGGAATGATTTTTTAAGGATTTATAAAATTTTATATTTTAGTTCATTACTTTTACAAATGGCAGGCATATATGTATAAAGGTTTAATAAATGATAACTAAATTTATTTTTAAAAATTAAATCATGTGATATTTATTTGTATGTTTATAGTTAAAAATTTTACACTAAAATTTTTGAAATAAATATTTTAAATTGATATAATATATTTACATCTGAAAATTTTTAAATTACAAATTTTATAGAAGTATGGAATTTAAATTTATGAATTAAGATTAATTCAGAATCTTAATTTTAATTTATGGCCTAAAAATAATAAATTAGTTTAACTTAGTTATTAAAAAATCCAAATGTATATATTAAATATTATATTAAAAATAAAAATAAAATAATAAATTTAAAACTTTAAATTTGAATACTGAATAAAAAATATTTATTTAAATAAATTATAATTATGTAATAAAAATGTGAAATTAATTTATTATGAACTTGCATAATTGAATAATGGTGTGAAATGCATAAGATTTGAAATATACATGTTTATATTTATGCAATGACATAATATATCACAAGTTGAAGTATTGGTTAAATGGTTAAAGAGTTGATTTGTGGCCATCGAGATGAAGAAGCCATGCCTGTATGCATGGCTTCATACATGATAGCCAATTATGGGCATGCCAATCATGCCTTTAGGGTTAATGTATGCTCTTAGGGTTAATGTACGTTCTTAGTTTATTATATGTTATTAGGTGTTTTAGGGTTGTGGCTTTTTTAGGGTTTCAGCTTTGTTGATGATTGTATAAAAGGCCAAGCTTTTCCTTTCTCTTTTCAGTTTTTCTAAAATTCCTTTGTCAAGGATAATTTCCTCCATAGTTAGATTGGAATTCTAGATGTTCACGGTGGCTATTACACGGCCATCGTTTACATACACTATGTTTTCTTTCCTTATTTTGAATTTATTTCTAAAAACATTTCTCTCTGTCATTTAATGTTGAAAACGGTTGATTTTTCTTAGCTTTCTTTTGCTTATTGGTTTTTTGTGTTCTTAAGTTGTTGTTACTTCTTTTTCTTTTTCTACTTTTGTACTACAACTACAACAAGAACAACAACCATAACTAGCAATAGTGTAAGCGAGAGAAAAGGGACACCAGAAACAAGCTACAAGCTGTGAAGTTATGAGTTCTGAAGCTTTGGAAGGAGGAAGGAGGAGCAGCTCCAAAGCTTGTTTTACTGCCAGCTTTAGGTCTTGGGAGCACGCACACACACACACACACACACAAGGTGATTATAGTATAAGATCTGCACCAGGTGATGCAACCCTGCATACACTTGCTTTCCTTGTACACGGGTTTCGAGGTTAGCATCCGGGTTATGCATTCTTGTGTGTTTTTGAGCTTGCAATCATGTAGTGAATAGCCCTTGTAGCAACTCTGGAAGAAGAAGAAGAATATAATTTAAAAAAAACACAAACTAGAAGAAAAAAAAAATTCTCTCTTCTCTTTTGTATGCCATCGCCATAAAGTTCGCAGACATAGATTGTTCTACAACACCCCTGCCGGCACAATCCATTACAGTTGTAATTCATTTCGTTCCGTTGTTCTGTTTCACCATTTCGTTCAAAGGTTCAATTCTTCCATTTTGTCCGACGTCTGTCGCCATCCCTTCGTTCGGTTTTATCTGTCTGTCCCTTTTCATCCACCGACTTTCGTTCGTTGCCATTCATCCCCGTCAATGCACCGTATTCTTAAAACCATACGTTGTGTTAGAACTTTGTAGGTAGTGCTCTGTATTGCTACAAAATTTTAGGGCATGGGACAACACCATGTCCTCGAATGATGAGAGCATTATTGTTTAGCCAAAGCCAATGTATTAGCTACGAAGTACCACACAATCATTTGAGCCGATTTCTTTAAGTTCACATTCTTCAGATGGTACCATCAAGCATCTATAGTGCCATCACCATCCAGTACAACTCCTATTAGGAATTCAGGTTTAATTTACACTACATAATGGTACATTAGAGTCCATTTGGAGGGGTTAATCAATGGGGTACGCTTGGTGTTGCATTAACTTTCATACCATCATCGTATAGTCCGTTGCAAGTCGTGACCTCTACACCCATATATACCATGGAGGTCAGCAATTGTGAAGCAACTTTTGTCCCTCTACCTCCGGTTCTACAAGGTGACTATGCTTGAAAGCACAAATGTTACCGATGAAGGACAAATGCGAATGTATGTCTAGTTATTAGGTTGCGTTCGTAGATGAAGTTAATTATTTTGCCTTCCAAACATCATTCACAATTCAACATTGATAGATTCGTTATTTAGATTCACACATTCCAAATCCTAGAACCTTATATCAAATTATCATCCCTTTTAATGAATGTTTATGGACTCAACACCTTCTTAAACTTGGCTACAACCAGCAAGCCTTTGAACTATCGTTTCTGACACATAGGTTGTCCAAATCTCGCTTGCTTTAGCTCTTTGAAAAGCTAACCTTTAGGCGCACCTTCCCACCAAATATCAAGATCTGCAGCTAAATAACTAGGAAGTTATGCTACGAAACCCGAGAGGGTTTTGCAAAGGAAATTGGTCAAACTCGACTGCAGGCCCCCAGTCACTTGGAGAATTGTTCCTCCCACATACGTTGTCCAAATCTAGCTTGCTATAGCTCTCTGGAAAGTTAACCACTAGGTGCATCTACCTACCAAATCTTAAGCTCTGCAGTTAAATAACTAGGAAGTTATACTACGAAACCCGAGAGGTTTTTTGTGAAGTTTCTCTAAATTCTAACCTTCCAACCTCATCATTCCTTACCCCCATTCCTTAAAACTATTACAAGATCTTCACTCCACTCCTTTCCTTCTTTCCTCTCCTAAGTCTCATCCCCATTTCCCTTCAAAAAGCTTGTGAAACAAGTATTCAAGGAAATTCTCCAAGGCAAAGAGAGACCCCCCAATCATCCGAGCCGCCTTTTAAAGAGAAGGAGAAG